>MDTE01007152.1_pt1 | contig 10637 bp, 8 predicted proteins | sample 811231 | NCBI WGS metagenome assembly MDTE01 (sample SAMN05326651, study PRJNA326480) | marine metagenome | isolation source: seawater | place: Indian Ocean: Red Sea | collected 2010 | reverse complement strand
ATCAATATCTTTTCTAAATTGCTCATCATCCTTAAGTTTTAGTTCTTTTTCTTTTAATCTTAAATCTTTATCAATTTGACCTAAATCTTCATCTTTTCTTATTAATCTTTTTTCTTCAATCTTTTGTTGATCTTCTCTAATTTTTAATTCTTTTTCTTTAAGTTTAAGTTCTTCCTCTTTTAATTTGAGTTTGTTGTTTTCTTTATAAATCTTTTCTTCCCAAGTTTTTAATTCTTTTCTATCTTTGACAATTTGATTTTTTTCTGCAAGTTTCTTTAATTTAATTTCTTTAATTCTTTTTTGCTCTTGATTTTTTTTGTAATTACTTAATGCTTTACTTAAAGTTTTTGATGAAAATAAAGAATAAGATTTAGAATTCTTTTTATTTTTTTTTATTTTTGTCATAATTTTTTTTTATAAACTTTGATTTCATCAAAGAATCAATTTGTTTTCAATTTTTGTATTGACTATTTTGAGTTCAACTACAAATTGATTTTTAATACTTTTTTAACAAATATCGGCTATAATTAATTATTTTAATTATAATTAATTTTAAATATTTTATTGTATTATTAATATCGTGTCTAAATTAAAAAAATTAATTAAAAAACACAAAAAAATAGAAACAGAAATAAAAAAACTCATAAAAACAAGATTAAACGATAGAGCATCTACTTCATGGACAGAACTTAGAATGCTGAAGAAACAGAAGTTAGCTATTAAGGATAGAATTAGTTTTCTTAGATAGTTGTTTTTAATCAGGTTTTTGTTGATCTTAATTGTTTTCTAAGCTTTCAGGTGTATCAGGGTCTAACTCTAGACCAGCTGGGGTAATTGTAGCCGGAATTGAAGTGAACGATGAGTCAGGGTTGTCAACAGATTGTCTAACTTTCATTCTATACAGTCCAAAAATTCCAATAAACATATGGATGAGTGTTAAAAAAGCAAAAAAACCGTTTAATCCAAACCAATTCATAAAAAGTGAACAAAGAATTGGGCCAATAATAGCTCCTATACCAAATACTAATTGAAGTCCTCCGCCTGCAGCAACAAATTTTTCTTTTGGTACATAATCGTTTGTATGAGCAAGATTAAGTGAGAATAGCGGCAAACACAAAGAAGCGTAAAGTCCTACAAATAAGAAAAAAATCATTTTTTTAAAATCAAACTCATCTAACCAATAAATATTTTGTATTGGATCATTAGATGCTAATATTGAAAAGAAAGCCAAAGCTGCACTTGCTAATGTAGAAGCGACCATTACCTTTCGTCTATCGTAAATATCTGAAAAATATCCAATTGGACCTTGTCCAATTACACCAGAAATTGTTGAGATAAATAAAAGTATTGAAGTTTCAAGTAAGCTAAAATTAGCCTTAGTAGCGTATACAGCGATAAGAGAAAAGAAGGCCGAATGTATTATTCCAGTAGCAAAAGAACTTAGAGTACCTAAAGGGGAAATTTTATATAATTCTTTAATACTTATAGTTCCAATTTTTTTAAATTTTGGTGCAGGTCTTCTTGTTAAAAGTATTGGAACTAATGCTATAGATAGTAGAACTGAAACTAGAATAAATGGTTCATATGTTGTTGGTTCACTAAAATTTAATAACAACATTCCAATAGCCAATCCAAAATAAATAATTATCATGTAAGCAGATAGTAGCTGACCTCTGTTTTTGTTTGTTGCTCTATCATTCAGCCAACTCTCCGCAACTATGAAACAGCTGACTATACTAATACCGGTTATAAATCTACTTATTGTCCACATAAATGGATTAACGTAGGCAACAGCAACTAAAGCACTAAGTGATGCAAGAGATGCAAATGCAGCAAATACTCTTATATGACCCACTTTTTGAACTAAGTTTGGTGTAGTTTTAGATCCTATGAAGTATCCAATGAAATATCCTGACATTAAAATACCTGTTGTAAGAATTGAAAAATCTTCTAACACAGATCTAATACCCATAATTTGCATTTGTAAACCATGAGCTATCATTATTGTTCCTATTCCAAGAAATAGTGCCCAGGATTTTTTTACTTCTCTTTGCATTTTTAAAATTTAATTTAAGCGCTAAGTAGATTTTAATTGTGTTTTTTTAATGGCTAAGAAAGAATGAATTGCAATTGTTAAAATAATAACCAATCCTCCTTGGATAGTTTCTAAAGATGGCTGTTCTTTAATAACTAACCAAACCCATATAGGACCCAGTATTGTCTCTAATAAAAAAAATAAGTTTACCTCAGCAGCTGTAATATATCTTGGGGCTATAGTAACAAGAACAAATGGAATAGCTACGCAAAGAATACACATGGCAGGAATAATATAAATATCATCATTTTTTAATTCAAAACTATCAATAAAAAATAAAGCAACTATACCAACCAACAATTTACCTATTACTGCAGAAGGTACCAAATTAAATTTTTTGCCTGCTCTAATTATAGTTGCTCCAGCAGCTAAGCCCGTAGCGGTTACAAAACCTAAAAAGTCCCCTAGAAAATTTCCAACTTTTATTGAATCAAAGAAAATATATAGAACACTAATAAAAGTAATAACAATTGCGATAATAGTATTTTTGTCAGTTTTTTCTTTTAAAAATATTTTTCCAAAAATAGCCGAAAGCATTGGAGCTAAAGCAATCATTACTAATGTATTAGCAACATTTGTATTTTGTATTGATAGAACAAAGGTAATGTTTGTTAGTGCAAAAGTAAGTATATACCAGGCACCATATATTGAATTTCCTATAAGTAGTTTGAAAAAATTTAATCTGTAAATAATTAGCATTCCAAAAAACACAACTAAAAAGGGTATAGATCCTCTGTAAAAAACTAAACCCCAAGTTTCTAAACTTGAAAGTCTTATAAACAGTGAATCTGGAGTAATAAACATAACAGCAACGAAAGCCATTAATGAACCTTTTTGCTGATTAGATAGATTTTGAAACACTTTATTCCTTTCCAAAGTATTTTTACTAAGTTTATTACATAATTATAAATTTTTTAAATAATTTTCTACTTGTTCTAAATTTCTTAATTTAGGTGAGCATGTTTTTTTTTTACAAATTATAAAATAATCATCTGCCTCGTCTTCTTTATATATAATGGTAGCTTTATCCATAAAATTTTTAATAGCTAATTTTTTAATTTTGTTACTTATGTCAAGGTTTTTTGAATTAATTGTAATTGTAATATTTTCCTCACAAATATCTAAAATTTTTATGTAACTAAACATTTGCGAAAAATTAGAATTTATATGTGAGTGAAAAGATTTAGATAGAATATTTATTTTTTCATTCCATTTTTGATCTTCTAAAATATTAAATAATTTATTACAAATAAATAAATAAATACTATTTCCATTTGGTATATTATTATCATTTAGATCAATAGGTTCTACAAAAAGGTCGTTAAATTGAATCTTATTTTTTTGTAAAATACTCTCTTCAGAGCTAAAAAAATTATTCCAAGCTTCTATCATTAAATTTTCACATTTTTTTAATGATAATTTATCATTTTTAAATTCATACATAGTTAATAATAGCAAACAATAATAAACATAATCTTCTAAGAAAACATCTATGTCTTTGTTATCATTGTAACAATGAAAGATTTTATTTTTACATAAATTAGAAAGATTATTAAAATTTTTAATCGATTTTTGATATAAATCATTATCATCTAACAATATCGACGAATAAAAGTTTGTATATACCCAAAAGGAATTGAGATCAGTTTGAGTCTTATCATCAAAGAAAGGTTTATTTCGTTTTTTTCTAATTTCTAAGAGTTTTTCTTTAAGCTCTGAAATTATTATATTATCATTTTCGTTAAAATTATTTTCTAAATTTTCAACTAAAATGTTTGATCCTTCAAAATTTCCTTGCTCAGATATTTTATATTTTTTTTTAAATAATTCTAAGTTATTTCCTAACAAATTATTTAACTCTTGATATTTCCAAATATAATATTTTCCCTCAACACCATCGCTATCAGCATCATATGCTGATCCAAGTAAATTATTTTTAGTAATAAACTCGGAATTAATAAAATTAATTGTTTGTTGTAATTTTTTTTTTAGATAATTGTTTTCTTTATGATTAAGGTAATTATTTAACAAATTTACATATTGAATATTATCGTACAACATTTTTTCAAAATGAGGAACAATCCATTTTTCATCGACTGTATATCTTGAAATTCCTCCCTCTAAATGGTCATAGATACCTTTTGAAGAAATGCTTAATAGTAATTTTTCAACAACTTCTGAATATTTTTCACTTTTTGTTTTTTTGCTAAAATGTAAAACTGCATCAAAAATATAAAATTGTGGAAATTTAGGAGCACCTTTAAATCCTCCATTAACTTCATCCATATAATTAATAATTTTTTCAACATAGGGTTCTAAATCTTGATTTAGAACCGCATTTTTTTTATTTAGTTCTTTAAAAATCATTTTCATTTGAGCCGCTTGATTTACAATTTTATCTCTATTTTCTTGATATACTTTTGAAACATTTTCTAAAACGTTGTTAAAGCTAGGTCTTCCATGTAATTCTTTTGGAGGAAAATAAGTTCCACCTGTAAATGGTACACCATTTTCATCGAGGAACATTGATAGTGGCCATCCACCTTGGGCTCCAGTTAATATAGCTAAACTTTTTTGAAATATAAAATCAAGATCAGGTCTTTCTTCTCTATCAACTTTAATATTAATAAATTTTTCATTCATTATTTTTGCTGTTTCACTGTTTTCAAAGCTTTCATGTGCCATTACGTGGCACCAGTGACAACTTGCATATCCAACACTTAAAAAGATTGGTTTTTTTTCATTTTTCGCTTTTTCTAAACTTTCTTTTTTCCAAGCAAGCCAGTTAACAGGATTATCTTTATGCTGTTTTAAATAAGGACTCTGTTCATTTTTTAATTGATTTTCCATTTTAATAATTAATTTAATTATATATTTATTAATTTAAACCTTAAACACTGTAAGGTTTTCTTGAAAATATATTTCTAACCTTAGGCTCAAAATCTTTGAGTTTTAAACTATCATAATTTGGATCAAAAGAAGATTGGTCCCAATTTTCACAAAAATTAACTGTATCTTCAAAATATTTGTGACCTTTGTATTTATCTCTTTGATTTCTATTACCATCTAAATGATGTGCATAATAATACATTTGAAATTCACCATGTTTTTTTACAATCCAATGAGTTTTTTCTGAAACATAAGGTTTTAAAACTGCAGCAGCATATTCAGAATGATTTATAGGCGCTAACTCATCTCCAATATCATGAAATAAAGTTGCAACAATCATTTCATCATCTGCTTTATCTCTAAGTGCTCTAGTAGCACTTTGAAGAGAATGTTCTAGTCTCGTAATTTTATATCCTTCAAGAGTTCTGTTCAAATTGTTCATAAAATTTAAAAGTCTATCAGCTGTGCCCTCAACGAATTTTTTTTCGTGCTTATCTAAAAGGAGATAATCTTCTTTAGTTCCATTTTTCATTTCGATAAAATTAACAGTTTTCATTCAATTATTCGATCCAGTACTTAATAATGATAATTGGGTAATTTTATTTTCACCTAATTCATCAATAATTTTAACAGGGTAATCACCTGTAAAATAATGATCTGCTAATTGAGGGTAGATTTTATTTCTTTTTTCATATCCCATAGCTTTATATAAGCCATCGATAGATAGAAATTTCAAAGATTCAGCACCTATATATTTACAAATTTCATCTACAGATTTATTTGCAGCTAATAGCTCATCTCTTGTTGGCATATCGACGCCATAAAAATCTGGATATTTTATTTCTGGGCTTGCTATTCTTACATGTATTTCTTTTGCTCCTGCATCGTAAAGCATTTTAACAATTTTATGTGAAGTTGTTCCTCTTACTAACGAATCATCGATTAAAATTATTTTTTTATTTTTTATAGAGCTTTTGTTTGCATTTAATTTAAGTTTAACTCCTAAACTTCTAATTTTTTGAGCTGGCTCAATAAATGTTCTTCCAACATAATGATTTCTAATTAAACCTAAATCAAAATTTATTTTAGTTTTTTGGCTATAACCTAAGGCCGCAGCATTTCCAGAGTCTGGAACGGGTACTACAAGGTCTGCTTTAATATTATCTTCATTAGCTAATTCTTCTCCGAATTTTTTTCTAAATTCATATGTTGTTTTGTTGTTCAAAATACTGTCGGGTCTCGAAAAATAAATATATTCAAATACGCATGGTCTTGGTTTTTTTTGTGGAAAAGGTTTTATACTTTTGAGCTCATCATTTTCTATAACAACTACTTCTCCATTTTCCACTTCTCTTAAAAATTTTGCACCTATTATATCTAAAGCGCATGTTTCAGATGATAAAACATATGATTTTTTTATTTTGCCAATTACCAAAGGTCTTATTCCCAAAGGATCTCTTACTCCTATAAGTTTATTTTGTGCAAGCATAACAAGCGAATAGCCACCTTGAATTTGAAAAATTGCATCAATTATTTTTTCAATAGTTGTGGGTCTTTTTGATTTAGCAATTAATTGAATTATTACTTCAGTATCAGATGTTGAATAAAATATAGCACCGTCTTGTACTAGTTTATTTCTTATAGTTAGAGCATTTGTAAGATTTCCGTTGTGAGCCACTCCAATTCCACCAGCATGAGTATCAGCAAAAAAAGGCTGTATATTTCTAAGAGTAGTTCCACCTGTAGTACTGTATCTATTATGCCCAATTGCAAATTTTCCAGGTAATTTTTTTAATACTTTTTCATTATTAAAATTGTCTCCCACCAAACCAAATCTTTTCTCAGAATAATATTTTTTTCCATCGAAAGATACAATTCCACATCCTTCCTGTCCCCTATGCTGAAGCGCATGAAGACCAAGTGCGGTTAATGCAGAAGCATCATCGAAATTATTTATTCCAAATACACCACATTCTTCTTTTATTTTTGAATTATAGTTCTTGAACTTTTTCTTTAGCATTTTCGTATTCTTTTTTATCTGGAAACCCTTCTATAAGATAATTACTTCCTTTTTCAACCAATTCAAATGTAAACGATTTATCAAAGTCCATAGGCCACTTGTCAGAATTATATATTATATCTATAGTTGCAAATATACAGACAGAAATAATATAACCCCTGATAAAACCAAAAAAGAAACCAAAAAGCTTATCTAATCCACCTATTCCAGTATAGGTTACAGCTTTACTGATTCCTTTATTAATTAATAATATAATAAATATTACAACTATAAATAAAATTATTCCAAGAGCTATATCTAAAACATATTCATTATCGATCAAACTTTCGACATATGGCTTAGTTTTTGGAAATAAAAACAGAGTCACTACATATGCAAGCAACCATTTGGATGCTGATAGCAAACTTAAAACAAAGCCTTTTTTATAACATTTAATTAAAGATAAAAAAGTTATTATTAAATAAATTATATCGAAAGAAGAAAATTTTCCAAGAGAATCAAAAAAAACTTCCATTATTTAATTTAATCCGAAAGGTTTAAATTTAATTAATAGCACCGGTAGTAAAGTTAAAACTGATATCATTGCAAGCATCATTGCAATTCCAGTAAATATCCCAAAATAGATTGTAGGAATAAAATTTGAAAAAATTAAAATAGAAAAACCAAATACTATTGTAATTGAGGTATTTAATATGGCGATTCCTACGGTTGAATGACAATATGAAATTGTTTTTTCATAATTTCTAATTTTTTTAAACTCTTCTCTAAATCTATAAATATAGTGAATGCTATTATCTACAGCTATACCAATAGTTATAGCAGCAATTGTTATTGTCATCATATCTAAAGGAATGTTTAGAATTCCAATTATTCCTAATATAAAAAATGCCGCAATAAAATTAGGCACTACGCCAATAAGTGAAAGTTTAATATTTCTGAATAAAATAAAGAACATTGAAAATATTCCAATCATTACAAAGCCAAGCGTTAATATCTGAGATTTAAATAAACTTTGAAGTAAATTATTGAATAAAATTAAAACACCGGCTAGCTTAAATTCATCTTTTTTAAATCCAAGTTTATTTTCCAAGTCATATTTAATTTGATTAATCAAATCATTTCTTTTTAAATCTTTCATAGAGTCTTTTATCCTTAAACTAATTCTTGCCTCGGAGTCTTTTATTGAAATATATGGATCTACAATCTCTTTTTTGATTGAATCAGGAACTTTTGAGTAAAGTACTCCCATTTCAAGTGTTCCCAGAGGTTTGTCATCGTTTAGTTTAGTTGCAACTTGAACAATTGATGAAAAAGATAGAACTTTACCTACAGCAGGTAAGGTCTCTAGATATTTGTGAACCTTATCAATTTTATCTATTTTATCTTTTGTAAACCAATATTTTTCATTGTCCTCATTTGCCAAATCTCCCCAATCCTCATCTTCGTTATCTATTTCATTATTTTCAGATTTTGGGAATTTTATTATAATGTCCAAAGGTGTAGTACCACCTAACTTATCATCAATAAGTTTCATGCCTTTGTAAATTTCTGTATTTTTTTTGAAATAATTTATAAAGCTGTTTTCAACTTCAAGCTTACTTATGCCAAAGAAACTTAAAATTATGACTATCAAAGTAATTAAAAAAATTTTATTTTTATTATTTGTAGTAAAACCTCCTAAATATGAAGTAATAATTGATTTTTGATTTTCTTGTATTGAAATTTTAGCATCTTCTAAAAAATTTAATAAAGTTGGAAGCAAGGTGAAAGTTACTATAAACGATGACAAAAGACCTAAAGTCATCATCCAGCCAAAATCAATGACTGGTTTAATTTCACTAAATATTAAAGATAGGAAAGCAAAAATTGTTGTTAACACAGTATAAATTATTGGCCAAACCATTTTTTTAGTGGTCAATAGAATTAATTCACTTTTTTTTAAATCAGGATTATTTTTTTTTAGTTGTAAAAATCTGGTACTTATATGAATATTCATTGCCATGGTTAGTATCAACATAAGCGCAATGAAGTTTGATGAAATTACTGTTACTTTCCAACCAAGCAACCCTAATAATCCTAACATAACAATAACTGATAGAAGGCAACTTGAAATTGGTACTATAATCCAAATTATTTTCCTAAAAACAAACCACAAGGTTCCAATTATGAATAGTAGTACACCAACTCCAAAAAACATAATATCACTTTTTATAAACGTCATCATGTCATCAGCGATCATTGGTATTCCGCCCAAATGTATTTTGCCTATATTTTGATACCCAGTAATTACGTCTCTTATCTCTAAAATGTTTTCATGATTTTTCTTTTTAATTTTATCCCTATAAGCTTCTTTTTCTTTTTTATTTTTATAAATTGGTTCAACTTCTTTTTCCTTAAGATAGACGATTATCCCTGTTGTTTTTCCATCTTCACTGATTACAAAATTTCTAAATACTGGACTGTTTAATATTTCATTAAATCCTTTTTCTCTATCAACACCTTCACTTTTTAGTGTACTAAAGTTTTGAAGTTTATCATTTAAGGTTTCATCTTTTGTGTTTAATAAAGGAATATCTAATATTGTAATTACATTATGAACCCATTCCAAACTTTGAATTTTATATTTTAAACTTAGTAGATTATTAACAGAATTATCAGTAGTTATATTTTCATTTGGGGTAAAGGTTAGTATTAAAAATTCTTTTGAACCATATCTTTTATTAACTTCTTTTAAATATTTTAAATCTGGATCTCCTTCAATTAGAAGCGTTTCAGATGAAGCGTCTAATCGAAAGTCTTTAGAATAATAAAAAAATGTAATCAATAAACAAATTAATATTAAAAAAATAGACTTAGGTTTTTCAATAATATTTTTTTTAAAAATTTGAGCTAACATCGCTTATTAGCTTATATAATTATAATTACTAATTTTGAAGGTCTTTAAATTTAGTAAACATAGCCTCAAATTCTAGCATTATGTTACCTGTAGGACCATGTCTTTGTTTGCCAATTATTATTTCAGCTAAATGTGAAACTTCATTCATTTTAGATTGCCATTCCGCATGTTCGACTGTTGCAGCTCTTGGCTCTTTTCCTTGCAAATAATATGCCTCTCTGTAGACAAACATAACAACATCTGCATCTTGTTCAATTGATCCTGACTCTCTTAAATCGGAAAGTAAAGGTTTTTTATCATCTCTTGATTCTACTGCTCTAGATAGTTGAGATAAAGCTAGAACAGGAATACTTAATTCTTTAGCTAATGCTTTTAGTCCTTGTGTTATTTCAGATATCTCTTGCACTCTACCTTCTCTTGCAAAATTAGCTCTCATTAATTGGATATAATCTACTACAACCATATCTAAGCCAAATAATCTTTTAATTCTTCGAGCTCTATTACTTAATGCAGCAATCGATATAGCTGGAGTTTCATCAATATACAGGGGTAGTTCCGAAATATTTTTAGAAGTTTCAATAAATTTATCAAATTGCTCCTCAGAAATCTTACCTCTTCTTATGTCATTAGATTTTATTCTGGACTGTTCAGCAATAATTCTAGTAGATAATTGTTCGGATGACATTTCTAATGAGAAAAAAGCAACACATGATTTTTTTCCATCTTCTTGGATTTTT
>MDTE01154580.1_pt1 | contig 10638 bp, 3 predicted proteins | sample 811231 | NCBI WGS metagenome assembly MDTE01 (sample SAMN05326651, study PRJNA326480) | marine metagenome | isolation source: seawater | place: Indian Ocean: Red Sea | collected 2010 | reverse complement strand
GGCCGGCGTCTGTGGAAGCCAGATCGACGGGGGTTGCCAGCAACAGTTCGTCTTCGACATGTTCAATCAAGCGGTTCATGTTGGCAATTTCCCGCCTACAAGGTTCGTCCGCTTGCCAGCCACCAGCATTCGCAACATAGACCCAGCTGGTCAGGCCCTTCATGCCGGTACCAAGGGCTTGCACAATGTTCTGGCGGTATTCGGCCGGAGTCGGGCCTCGTGTTGCACTTGCCGGTACACCTGGGCCTTGTTTCCAACCAAAGGCTTCCATGCAGCCATACATGCGATTAGGTGCACCACATTGCCGTGCAACGTTTAAGCTTTCACGCACGTACGCATGGTCGACCCCGTAGTAGGTGACCGGATAGGGATCGAAGCTCGATACGTCGGCGACTTGCCCGTAAACGCCCCAGTTGAGGGGGCGTGTTGTCCCGTTCATGATGATCCACGATGCGGCGTCAGGTGCAAAACGTTCGATGGCGGTCTGCCAGCCGGTGCGGCTGAGATTTCGCGCAATGGATCCTAATCCTTTGGCATGGCCACCACCGCGATTATCGTGAGCATCCGGCTCGTCAGGACCAAGCACAAAGGCTAATCGTTCGTGCACTTGAAACGGGCCATGTGCTGTCGTCAAGATGTCGTATTTTTCGCATTCTTCCAGGCCTCGGATGTGCCACATACCGAGATTCATATTCATTTCGGCACACAGTTCACTAGGTACGTGAATAGAACTTCGTGGGTAGAAAAAGTTCATCACGCGAAACTGAGCGGCGACGGTTTGATCGTCGTCGGTATGTACGCTCACCACGTGATAGGCGCCTCGTTCCGCAGGCTTGTCCAATTTGGCAACCAACAAAGACACGTTCCCTGGAAAATCTGCGCCATAGACGGCGGTATTCTTCCACGAGGTGCCGTCAACCGACAAGCCGGTGACTCTACCCAAGGGAAGGTCATTGACTCGACGGACATAGACGTACAGTTTCTGCATCGAAGCATCCGTAGTCACGTAGTCAACGACGGCTGCCGGTTCGTCATATGGTATCTTGGTTTCGATGTCCTGGGAGTTTGCGACTGGGATGTGCAACGTGGCCGCATTACCCGCTGGCCGTCTGCGGAAGCGGATATACACCTGGGCACAACGACCAGGCTGGACCAGGCGCGGACGCACCCGATACCACACGACACCACGGGCATCCCATTCGCTGGTGCGAAAGTCAACATAGTGGTCTTCTACAGGAACACCGTTCAGTTGAATGCTGTCGCCGATACGAACGGGCACTGGACTGTCGTTGTGTAGCACGACACGGACTGCTCCAAAATCCTTGTGCTCTGAGTACATTTTTTGTAGATAGCGCAGGTTGAGGCCGACTTCCTGAGTCTTGTGACGTCCTTCTACGGCTTGCGAATCTATGGGAGGAGAAGGATCGGGCATATAATACGCGCTGAGCAGTTTCAAGGACCCTCCCGTTGCTAAGGCGGGTCGGGTTGTCCAAGTGGGTTGCCCGTCGCCAGCGATGGTAATGCGTCGGAGGTGAACCACTTGTTTGTCCGCTCCGAACATTTTCAGCTCATGAATCCCAGCAGGATGTGGGCCGGGAATCGCTACGTAGAAGGATTTGTCCTGGTCGAAAAACTCGGCGGCATCGAATTGCCCGATTTCCTTTCCATCCCAGGTAACGCTGAACTGTCGTGTCGAATCCTTTGTTGCCCGTACTGTGATGCGTGCTAATAAATGATTGCTAGACGTTTCAGTACGTACGAACGTGGCTAATGCGAGTGGATGGCGTGAGTGACTGGCCAGTTGCCGACGAAGTGAAATAACATCGGAAAGTGTCTGAGTTTCGAATTCTGACGGATAATCCCACTCGGTGGCCGGGCGCAACCAGCCGTCCATGTCTTCGTAATAGTGAGGAGCGCGATGTTCCGGTGGATCGGCGACATCCAACGATGCGTTTTTCCAGTTGGAAATGGATCGTAATTCTCCCCATAAACGGCGTGCTGCGACCTGAGGGTCGGTAATCGTCTGAGAATTTTCGCTACTAGTCAGCGAGACTTTGATCTGTTGGATGGCACTCGATTTGTTCGTTGGCAATCCCGCAAAATTGATTAAGTCCAGCTTAAGCCAAAATTCGGTGTGCGTTGCCAATGCCTCCAACATGTGTTCGGGAACAGTTAGAATGCCAGCCTGACCACCGTGGCGATCCGCGGGAAACGCGTTGCTTTGCATGGCGACTTGCCAATCTAATCCATTGTGTGAAACGTAGAGTGTGTTGATGCCGCCGTGGTTTCGGCTGTTGGCCCATTGCTGCACTTGTACGTCGATTTTTCCAACATCATTGGTCCCATGAAACCGATAGATCAACGACCAACTTTGAGGTCCATGATTGGTGATAGAACCTGGAGACCAGCATTCGGAACGGAAGCCTGTCACAAACGCTTCTTGTAAGAACTTAGGAGTTTGGAAATCTTCGATGAATTCAAAGGAACCAGTTTCGTCCGGCGCGATGGCGATGCCTGTGTTGGCTGCCCAGACGGTTGGTGCTAAAAGTGGGGCCAACGCGAGGCACCCTACGAACACCCAGATTGGTTTGTGAATCATCTGCATCCTGTCAATGGTTGTCATGTATTTTCTCTATCGAATGGTCTTTGGCGATTAGTCTTTGAGGGTTTTTGCCGATTCGTCGAAATCACAGAGCATCACACATATACAGAGGATAACCAGTCGTCGGTTGGCTAACAACGTTACTCATTCGACAATCCAAGGCGAAAACCGTGTCTTGTCAGACGTTTTATAAGACGTGTGGCGAAATGTGTACAAATTGATGCGCCGAATTTGACCTTATCTCTAGTTCTAGGAAATAATGGAAGAATCGTTCTCCAGCGAAGTACCATGACCGATCTGAAAGGGAACAGGACCAGGTGAAGGGTGCCATTCTGCGAGTTGTTGACGCGGCAAAGCGATTGGGTCGCACGGTTCGGTTGGTTGGCGTGCGAGCTGGGATTCCGAAGAATTTCCCGGTTCGTTTCTTAGAGTTTGCCCTAGCGTGGTTGTCCCCGGGAAAGTGTCTCCCAGGACTGAATTCGATATTCGTGTTTTTCTCGCGCACGCATCGAGGCACGAACCATCGCAACATTAACAAGGCCAGCGAGGGATCAAGTCGACAGCTGTTTTTGTCCCGCTTGTACGGCGAGCTACGACATCATATGACGTCGGGCGATCGTGCTTGGACAGGTGTGCTTCGTCCGGCAGTGGAGTACCTTGAACCTCGCTATGTGCTGACTCCTTTCACAGAACTTGCCGTCAATTTGGGAGCGGCAAATGGAGTTGCTTGGGGAGATTTTAACAACGATGGTTGGTCGGATCTTTATACGAGCTGGAATGACGGCGTTCAGGATTTCTCGAGTATTGTATTGCGCAACAATGACGGCGTTTTGTCCATGCAACAACAGCTTCTGTCGAATGGCAATCTCGCCGGACCTGGCGTTTGGGGCGATTACAATAACGACGGATTTTTGGACATCTTTACGTTTGGAACTTACGCGCTGTTTCGCAATGACGCGGGTACTAGTTTCACGGATGTTAGTCATCTTCTTCCCTCTTTGCCGATGGTGAATACACAGGGGGCGACCTGGGGTGACTTTAATGGTGACAGTTATCTGGATCTCTATGTTGGCGCTCATGAGAACCCGAATTACGAACCCGACGTGATGCTCCTCAACCACGAGGGCAACGGATTCACGATTGCATTTCAGGAAGCATCAGGGATTTCTCCAGGGCGAGGTACTACGGCAGCTGATTTTGATGAGGACGGCGATCTCGACGTGTATGTGTCTAACTATCGTCTTGAGCCGAATGATCTGTGGGAAAACGATGGCTTAGGTAATTTTTCCAATGGAGCATTTGACAAAGGTGTGGCAGGAGACGCAGGCGGCGATTATTCCTACGGACACACCATCGGATCGGCTTGGGGTGACATGGACAACGATGGTCACTTTGATCTGTTTGTTGGTAATTTTCGTCATCCCTGGGGTGATGGTTCCCAGGACTATTCAAAGTTCCTGCGAAACCGAGGTCCGACGCACGGATACGATTTTGAACTGCGAAACGAATTGGATGGTGGGGATTGGCAGGAAGGCTATGCGGCACCGGCATTTGGTGACCACGATAATGATGGTGATTTGGATTTCTTCTTTACGGCAGCTCCTCCCAACCCCGGAGACAGAGGGCGACTGTATCGAAATGATGGTAACTGGCAGTTTACAAACGACACCTCGAACTCGGGTGACCTGGCATCGGTTGGCAATAGCTACCAAAACGGATGGGGTGACTTGGACAACGACGGTGATTTGGATTTGGTGACAGGCGCTCGTATTTTTCGCAACGATTCGTCGAATAACAACAACTGGGTGAAAGTCAAGCTGGTGGGAGACGGCGAGCAGGTCAATACGACAGCCATTGGTGCACAAGTTCGCGCTAGTTACGGTGGTGCCATGGCTTCTCGGCAGGTCGAAGGGGGTACCGGACAAGGCAGCCAGAATGATCTCACCCTGCACTTTGGATTGGGAAACTACAGTGGTAACGTTTCGCTGGAGATTACCTGGCCTGACGGAACGGTTCGAAATGTGAATGTGACGGCAAATCAGTACCACACCATTTTAATGAATGAAGGCCCCAGCGTTCCCACGGACCTGGTCGCCAACCAACTGGGAACCACGAGCGCTAACCTGTCATGGACAGAGTCATCGGATCCCAACGGAGACACTCTTATCTATGAGGTGCAGTACCGTAAAGATGATTTGTCCGATTCGTGGAGCAATACGATATCCTACAGTCTCCCCGCACAGCCTCTCGTGGTTCCCGTTGCGGCCACCGCCTCCACCGGATCACAGTCGGGCCTATGGGGTATTGAGAATATCATCATTGAACAGCCTAGTACATTTGATGTGTCGAACGGTACGAGCGGGAATCCGGATCATGATGCGGATCCGGATAACGACACTGGTCTAGGGCTCATTGGGTACACCGGAGGAGTTAGGATGTCCTCGGTAGCAGTACCGGAGAACAGCGCCGGCATCCCGTCTTCGCCTCTGCTGTATAACTTTCAGGATCCGTCACAGGCATATTACACAGGCCACGTTGAGCGAAAACCTTATTCAATGTGGCTGGGTGGCGTTGGCCAAGTAAATGACCAGTGGATTGAAATCGAGTTAGCAGAGGTTACGGAATTGGAGCAGTTATGGATCTGGAACTGGAACGACTTGCCAGAAGTGGGGCGACAAGCTAACAGTTTTGAGATCCAGGTGTCGACGGTGACGACGACACCGGGGCAATTGGGCAATGTTACCTGGGACACTACGTTTGCTAACGACTTTTCGGAAACGACAGGCGGTGGAGTTCCAGATCGACCTGTGGACTTTGTTCAGACTTTTCCTGAGGGAACGTTTTCACGTTACATCCGAATCAACGATATTGACCATCTTGGACCGGCGTCCGGAGGGAATAATTATCTTGGACTAGGACCAGTTTTCGTTTTTGAGGCTTCTGCAGGTCCTTTGTTGGAATTGACCGGCTTGGAACCTGATACAACGTTTCGAGCACGCATTCGGGCCAATGACGGTGACATGACTAGCAACTGGTTAGAAGTAGACAAATTCTTTACGACGTTGCCTGCATCCAGCGAAAGTCCAATTGGCGAAGTGGGACAGATTACTCATTTGACTCACCAGACCCAAACAGTGATGCTCAGCCGAACTTACAATAACCCCGTTGTCTTTGCTCAATCTCCATCGGACAACGGAAAAACGGCCATCGTCGTTCGTGTGAAAGATGTGCTGTCAGACCGCTTCAGCGTCTTTTTAGAAGAACCGTCCAACGAAGATGGAATTCACGCTGCGGAGACCATTACCTATGTGGTGCTCGAATCCGGAGAGCATAGTTTGCTCGACGGCACACGCCTGGAAGTTGGCACGGTCTTGACGAATGCCACCGTGGGAAAGTTGGTTCCGTCGCAATGGGAGACGGTCAGTTTTGCGACGTCATTTCCGGACACCCCTGTACTGTTGAGTCAGATTCAGACGAATGCAGGTATCGACTATTTGCAAGTGCGACAAAACCAAATCACGCCGTCAGGGGCTGACCTGGCACTTGAACAACAAGAGAATATTAGTATTCCGCACCCGACGACTGAGCGGATCGGCTATTTGGCGATCGAGCAAGGTGTCAGTCGTTGGAACGGTTTGCCGTTTGAGGCCAACACTACGGCGATGGCAGTCACAGAGGCCGATTACTCACAATCGTTTTTAGGCAACTACGCCTCCCCGCCCAGGCTGTTGTCGTCACTTTCCAGTTACGGTGGGAAAGACAGTGCACACGTCAGGTACAAAACGCTTTCTGCTTCTGGAGTCGCATTTCGTGTTGGAGAAGATCAAACGGCGGATGCCGAACGGTTCCACGGGGCCGAGACGGTGGCCTATCTGGCCATTGGCGGTACGGGGACGTTAACCGCAGCGTTGCCGCAAGTAACAATTGGCGAAACAGGGAAGATTGCCAATTTGACTCACGTTGAGCAGACCGTCATCTTGGAAAATAGCTATTCCAATCCTGTGGTGTTCGCCCAGTCACTCAGTTACAACGGAACCGACCCGGCCTTGGTCAGGGTCAAGAACGTGCAGTCGGATCGATTCACGGCATACATTACCGAGCCTTCGAACGAAAACGGTATGCATGGCGTTGGAGAAGAAATGAGTTACGTCGTGTTAGAGTCTGGAAAGCATACTCTCAGCGACGGTCGAAGATTAGAAGTTGGTAGGGTAACGACGGCAGCCACCGTCGGACCGTTGCTCAACAACCAATGGGAGACGGTCGGCTTTTCGACGAACTTCAGTGTTGCTCCAGCCGTGTTCAGCCAGATTCAAACGGCCGTGGGAGAGGCTTATCTGCAGACTCGACAATCCAATGTCACGGCTTCAGCGGTAGACATTGCTCTGGAGCAAGAAGAAGCCGCGACGGGTGTGCATGGGAGCGAGACCATCGGCTATCTCGCCGTGGAATCAGGGTCGGGAGCCTGGAATCACTTGTTGTTTGAGGTGTCTCATACAGCGAATGTCGTCAGCGATCAATGGTTTGACCAGGACTTTGGTGTCGCGTTCGGTAAGGCACCGAACTTACTGTCTTCGCTGACGACCTATTCCGATGCTGATGCTGCTCATGTTCGTTACGGTAGTCTTGATCGAAACAGCGTTCGTCTGCGTGTCGAAGAGGATACCTCCACGGACACGGAGGTCGTTCATGGTGGCGAAACGATCGCGTATCTTGCGATTGGGGGAAGTGGGAGCTTGGGGGTGGCACCATCCGAAAATCCGCCGCAAGTGGTTCAGGTGGTGCGAAACGGTGGGCAACAAACTTACCAAACACTGGAAAAATTGACGTTCACATTTGATCAAGATGTGCTTGTCGATGTTAGCGATCTGACACTCCATCATGCATCGACTGCGGAGATGCCGGTGGACTTGCAAGGGGTTGGATTTGTCTATGACTCGCAAATGCATGAGGCCACTTGGGACTTTTCTGTCATAACAGATTTGCAGATCGGATTCTATTCTGCCGTTTTGGATGGAAATGGAATCTCGACAGCCAGTGGAAGTTTGTTGGATGGTGATGGAAATGACGTAGGTGGTGACGACCATACGTATTCCCTGTTGATAGCGCGCATGGGTGACACTGATCTAGATGGAGATGTGGACATTGGCGATTTTAATATCACGGCTGTCCGATTTGATCCTTTGGGACAGAATGCGGTGCACAGTTGGTCTCAAGGTAACTTTGATGGTGATGAGGATGTGGATATCACGGACGTGAATCGAGTGATCCGAAACTTCTCACCCCTGGGTTACGGTGCATTATCGACACCCTTGGTGGCAAATCATGAGGTTGCATCTTTTTCCACGCCTGCAATAGCTCGTGGCTCCTCATTTAGTGAGGATGCGATATCTGCGACACTCGAAGCCGTCGAGTTGTCTGTCGAGGCATTCGTGGAGCCGTCGTCTGACGCATATCCCCGAAAAACAGAGTCGTCTGAGCTGTGGGTTCTGGATATAGCTCAACAATCACGGCAGCGTTATCATGCGAACTATGTGTCGGAGTTGGCGTTTGCTAATTTTGATGACTAGAAGCAATTTCAAGAACTCCGTATGATGTCCCTTTTAGGCTATCGTATATTTCCGGCAACTGTATTTGAAACCACGGGTCTTGTCGGTTTCTGTTGTTTCATGGTCTTGTGAGACAAAAGTCATTTCTTGTTCTCTTTAGGGGTGAGGTTTATCACATGATTGGGCTGGGTGAACGAGTGGGACTGTTATGGTGCTTGTTGGCTGCATTGCTGATTGGTTGCAATTCGCCAGATACCAATACAGTGGGAGCTTCTGGTGTCGTGACCTACGCTGGGGCAACTATCGAAGGTGCAGAAGTTGCCTTTTTGCCCAAGGATACAATGAGTGATGCCAAGCCAGCACGTGGGACGACAGATGCGAGCGGTGAATTTGTTGTCAAGACTTACTTCAATTCCGAACTCGACGCCAAGGGTGTGCGACCAGGGGATTACATGGTGACGATAAAAAAAATGGCAGCACCCGAAGGGATGACGCTGGATGAATGGCAACTTGCCAGAATGGATGATCCCACATCGGTTCCTCCACTTCGTTATCTCTTGCCTGAGGTGTATGGGAATGTGAAGACGACGACGTTAACGGCAACGATTGAAAACGGGGGCAAGAACCGTTTTGAATTCAATCTAGAATAAAAGCCAGTCATTCATGACTCTGAGAAAAGTCTTCGTACTGGTAAAACGACGCCCGTACTCCAAATAAGATGGCGGCGATCGCCATCAGTCCGGCGAAAAGCCAGAACATCCGGACGAGTTCCATGTCAGGAATTTGACTGACGACGGCAACCAGTTTGTTTCCTAGAGCTATCGACAGCATCCAGAATCCCATGATGGTCGATTTCATATTGCGCGGTGCCTGTGTGTAGGCAAATTCCAAGCCTGTGATGGATACCATGACTTCGGATTGTGTCATCACCAGGTAGGGAATGAATTGCCAAAGAACTGATATTTTTGGTTCACCATATTGCTCGGCCGAATCAATCCATGTTTGTAGGACCGCGACGGTGACGAAGGCGGCTGAAGCCACATACATGCCGATTGTCATCTTGCGCAGCGGTGTCAGCTTGAACAGATTCTTGTCGATCCATGGGTATAGGAAGAAATTATTCACTGGGATGAGGGCCATCACGATCAGAGGATTCAGCGCGCCTATCTGGCTGGGAAGCAAAGTCCAGGTTCGTCCACTAAAGTTCCAATCCAAATCCATTCGTTGAGCTTGCCTCACCCAGCTGGAGGCATGTTGGTCAAAGAGTGCCCAGAAGACACTCACCAAGACGAATACCGTCACGATCCGTACCACGGCACGTGTGCCCATGGCTTGTTCGTCTCCGAAGTGTCGCGCCGAAGCGGCATAAAACCAGTGGTTTTGAATAGACCGCGGATTGGTGTGGTGACTTGTTTCTGCTCGTGAAGCCTGGGTCCTACCGTTTATCCAGCTGCGGATGCTGTGCAGCAAGATTGCCAGAAATCCATCGTCTTCTTGAATGCGCTGACGATAAGTAAACACAGCTAGGCCAGCCCCCACGCAGAGGGTCATCACAGTCCAGAAACCAGAAGCCGATTGGGATTGCATGTCCCAAAAGAACATTGGCAAGGCAATCAGTCCTATGAATAGTAGAGACGAACTCATGGCGTCGAGCAGTCCCAAACGTCCACCAGGGCGAGGTGGAATGTGGACGAACTGATGTCGGCCCATCCAAAAGACGAACGTTGCGAACAGCATCAGTAATCCGGGGAGGCCGAAGGCGATACTTGTCGTAAACTCGTAGCCTCCAATGTTCAAGGACCAGTTTAAGTGTTCTTGTTCCCACGCACGGATGTAAGGAATTAACAGCGTAGAAAAGAAGGATCCAAAGTTGATAGAAAAATAGAATGCTTGAAAAACTCGCTCAACTAGGTGCCAATTGGCTTTGCCGAACTGGTCCCCGACGTGCGCCGAAACACATGGCTTGATCCCTCCCGACCCGATGGCGATCAGGGCTAAACCAATCGACATGCCTTGCAGTGAGTTTTCGGCAATGGCCAAGACGAAGTGCCCTAGGCAATACACAATCGACAGCCAGAGGATCGTGTGGTACTTGCCTAATAGGCGATCTGAAAAGATGGCACCCAGCATGGGAAAGGCGTAAACCCCGGCAACAAAAAGGTGGACCGTTTCCTGAGCTTGTTGTTCTGCATGGTGCCCAGATAAGTTTTGCTGGACTGCTTGGGCGGCGAACAGGGCTGTGAGATGCACCTGCAGAATCGACTTCATGCCGTAAAAGCTAAATCGCTCACAGCCTTCATTGCCGATGATGTAAGGAACGCCGCCCGGAAAACTTGTTTGCTTCGGGTCAGGGTTGGTGCGGTTGTAGGCTCGGATGTTTTGGTTTTACGACAGTATCAGCAGTGGTAGCAGTTTTGTCGTCGTCATTGCCAGGGACATTTTTCTTGGAAGCAGCCAAGGCCCTTGCTTCCTTTGCCGAGAACAGTTTCT
>MDTE01117287.1_pt1 | contig 10638 bp, 8 predicted proteins | sample 811231 | NCBI WGS metagenome assembly MDTE01 (sample SAMN05326651, study PRJNA326480) | marine metagenome | isolation source: seawater | place: Indian Ocean: Red Sea | collected 2010 | reverse complement strand
GCTTTTAAAAAGTCAAAAAATAAAAAGTGGAAACCTGATTAAAAATAATGTAGCAGTATCTGATAAAAATGGAGTAATTAAATTTTATGAAAGAGATATTTCCTCACAATCATCATTGTATGAATATTCAAATCTTGAAAATGACAAAATTATAAATTCGTATGACGTTGAAACTATTAATTTAATTGATTACATGGAAAAGCATAGTATAAAAAATATTGATATTTTAAAATTAGACGTCGAAGGAAAAGAATTAGATATAATCAAGTCTTTAGTTAAAGGTTCTAATGACATAGATATTAAAATAATTAAAATTGAATCCGCATATCGAAGACACAACCAAGATTCTTTTTCTAATCTGTTAGAAATTTATACAATCCTTAATTCCAATAATTATGAATTTTTTGGCAATACAAATACGAAATATTTAGATAACAAAATATTTTTTTCAGATAGTTACTTTGTAAAGAAAATTTAGCGATTTTTACTTAATAACTTAAATAATACGGGTATATTTTCAACAACATACATTGAGCTAATTAAGATTATGAATATTTTATAATTTATGAAATCTTGGAATATTATGTTTGAAAGAACGAATATAATAATTGCAAAAAATCTTCTAAAAATTTCTATATTGTGCTGATTGTTATATTGTAAAACCATACTATTTGTTTCTGTTATCCAGAAAAACATTACCAGCACAGTACCACTAATCAGCGATTCAATATTTCTTATTTCTGGATGATTATATATGTCAAGGGATGTGATGAAGTTATAAGAAATCAGCAATAAAGTAGCAGTAACTAAACCTGAAATAATACCAGTTTTAAAAATCCTTTTTATATTATTAGAGTCAATTTCTTTGACCATTACATTTAAAATTCCTCTAGAAGGCAATAAAAAAATCTCGACTAATGTCCTAAAAGCCTCATAAATTCCTACTAGCCCTAAACCAAATGGCAATAAAACCCAGAGAGGAAGTCGAGATTTTATCAATATTAAAAGTGAAGCAAATAAAATTTTTAAATCATGCGCTTCTTTTTCGGGAGATACGCTTGCAAGATTAAAGATTTTATTCTTGTTAATAAGTACAAAAAATAATTTTATTGTAGCAACGATGATCATGAAATTATTAAAAGTATGGTCAAAGTAGTCAAAATAAATAAATATAAAATATGAGATTGACAAAACAAAAATAAATATTGATCGATTGCTTGCTGATTTTATGTCATCGTTCAAATAGTCATAAGTCTTAATGTTTCTTAAAAAAACAGTAGCTATGCAAAATAGGGTGCCACCAAAATAGCTCTCACTATAAATAAAAAAGAATATTATAAAATTAGTAAAAGCACACATTGAAATTATTGCAGTGCTATTAAGCCTAAATTTTTTATAACCAATTGGTTGCTTTAAATAACTTGGCCTTTCATATAGTCCACCTTGAATTGTTTCAATTAATGCAGACATTGACAGTACTAATCCAAAATACCCAGACAAATCTAAACCAAATTGAGTTTTTATTACAACAAAAGTAATAAATGTTAAGGAAGAATTTAAGACATGATCAATTTGACTATTAAAATTGTCTAATAATTTCATTACCTTAGTTTAGATTAAAATTAACAAGACAAGCTTAATAAACCGTAATACTTAAAAAAAAATTATTATATTTTTTGAATAATTGCATTGCTAGTATTAAACAAATATAAATAATTTTATGAAAACAATAATTGCTGTTAAAAATGAAATACTCTATGTTTCAAAACTTACACAAGTAAATAACAAAAAAATTAGAATTTTTTTATCGGCAATTTTAGCAAATGGCACAGTTTTATTTGATATTCTAATTATCTTAATTTTTTCTAGCTTTTTTACAGATCCCTCAGTTTCAAATCAATTTTTAGAATATTTTATATTAAGACCAGGTTTTTTACCTGTATTAATTTTTTTAAGATTCGCAATGGTTTTGCTTGATAAATTAAACATAAGGTATTTACAACTTAAAATTAGTGAAAATTTAAAGTCTTATTTGATAAAAGAACTTTATAAAAAAGGGAATTATTCTTTAGGTGATGCAACATTTTATCTTACCCAATTTACGGAACATATATCCTATTTCTATGGTGCACTAGCACAAACAATTAGTGGAATTATTCAAATCATTGTTTACCTAGTGTTTTTATTAGTAACAGACTTTGAAACTGTAATTATATTTTTACTGATAGGTTTGGTTATATATATACCATCGCTCTATTTTCTACGTAAAGGCAGGTTTTATATGGATAATACTTATGGTTTTAGTAAAGAAATAAACAGAAAAACACAAAGATTAATTGACAATATGTTTCTAATTAAAATATTGAAGACTCAAAACGTTGAAATAGATAATTTTCAAAAAAATAACTTTAACTTTACTGAATCTCAAATCAAAAATTTCTTTTTTAATATTATTAACTCATTGACGCCAAACTTCATCGTAACTTTTACGCTCTCTGTTTTAATTGTTTTTTTTGGTATTTTAAAAAACTTAACTCTTGAATTTATAGGAGTAACTTTAAGATTAGTGCAGTCTTTAGGAAGTATAAATAATGGGCTAAATATGGCAGTAAACTCTTATGTGCATCTTGAACGGCTTTCTGAATTCAATGAAAACACAACGAACAAAGGCAATATTATTAATGAGATTATTGAAAATGATAAAAACATAGTCGAACTTAAAAATATTAATTTTAAATATTTTGGAATGGAAGAATTATTTTTTAACAACCTTTCATTAAAGATTCAAAAAAACAAACATGTGGTTATTACGGGACCAAATGGAAGTGGAAAAAGTACATTACTAGGTTTAATTTCAGGTGTATTAACACCCTTATCTGGCAAAATTGTGTTAGGGACGAACAAAATTGGTTATGTTGGTGTAAAACCATTAATAGTTGAAGGAACTCTTTTAGAAAATTTACTGTACGGAAATAAATTAGATGTTGATAAAGAAAAAATATATGAACTAATAGATATTTTCGATCTATTTCAAGAGGACAATAAAGTTAACTTAGACACATTGATTAATAATGAAAGCTTGTCTTCCGGACAGTTTCAAAAAATTGCTTTTATTAGAGCTTTATTAGCTGATGTTGAATTGTTAATTCTTGACGAATCAACATCTAACTTGGATGAAATATCTAGAAATAAAATAATTAATTATCTTAACAAAAAAGATATTACAATAATTAACTCAACACATAACAAAGAAATTTTTGATTACGACTTAGAAATAAAAATTCATCTTGACGGAGTAGAAAGAAAAATATTAGCTCATTAGTGTTGCTATGTCCTCTAACTCTTCTTGTACCAATGTATCCAAACTGTTACTTTGCTTAATGTAGCTAGATGCAAAATTTGAAATATTTTCTAAATCAAGTCTTGATATAGTAGAGTTGAATAATTCTATAAAATTATCAGATTCTAAATCAAACAGAAACCCATTTTTATTGTTTGTTATGATCTCTTGTGTATTTTTATTGCTTGAAACGAAAACTATACAGCCTGCGCCCATAGCTTCTAATACACTTTTTGGATTACCTTCAAATTTAGAGCAAGATATAAAAAACTTATATTTATTAAGTAAATTTTCCATTTCACTATTAGGTATTATTTTTTTAAAGACGACATTAGTTTTGTATTTATCAGATAGTATTTTTAAGTAATCCATATCACTACCTTCGCCATATATCTCAATAGTAAAGTCAGAATTTTTAAATTCCTTTAATATAAATTCATAATTTTTTTGTTTTTCTAGCCTGCCTACCATTAATATTTTCTTTTCTTGTCTATTTAAAAATGGAGTTTTATTTGAAATAGTCACAAAATTTGGCCGAATTCTAAGTTTATTCTTATTCAATAAAAAATATTTTTTTAAAAAATCTGCATCAGCTTTAGATGTTACGGTGTAAATATTTGAGAATATTAAAGCAAATTGTGTAATAAAGTAATAAAAAATAATTTTATAAAAAGCTTTTTTTTCTTTTAATTTAAAACTCAGAACATCATATCCACTTCTTAAAATTAACGGTTTTTTTGTTAAAAATTTAAAAATTAACGATACCCATACACCCTGAAGTTGATTTTGTTTAATTAGATCAATTTTTTCATCTTTTAGTAATTTATTTATCTTAAAAGGTAAAGAAAAAGAAGTGAGAAGACGAGCTATTTTATTTGTTCTGAATTTAGTATATTGATAAATTGGAATGATTTTACAATTATTAAAATATGTTTCATATTTTAGATCTTTTTGATCACCATAGGTTATAAAAGTAAAATTGTAGTCCTTATTTTTTGTATAAATTTGATCAAAGTATTCTTTCTCTCTGGATATATTTCCGGTTTCATCCCATAATTTAAATGAGTAATCATAAGTAAGAAAATATACAATATTCATTAGTATCATATTAATTACAGTTAATACTTTAAAATTTGAAATTTTATGAAAAAAATTTTGGTCATACATAATAGATATCAAAATATTGGTGGCGAAGACATCGCAGTAGATAATGAGATTGCACTACTCAAGGAAAAATTTGAGGTTAAAGAACTTTTTTTTGATAATTATTTAGGTTCAATCTGGAATTTTCTTAAACTATTCTTTACCTCAATTAACAATAAAAGTGTAAAAGAACTTGATAGTATTTATACAAATTTTTCTCCTGATATTGTCTATATTCATAATACGTGGTTTAATGCATCACTTGGTATTTTTAAGTACTTAGAAAATAAAAATGTTCAAATACTATTAAAACTTCATAATTTTAGATATGATTGTACAAAATCTTTTACAGCTAAAAAGCATTTACAAAATAAAACTGTTTGCGAGGCTTGTGGTTTTAAAAAAAAGAGATTTCAATACTTTAATAAATATTTCAACGAATCCTATTTAAAGTCGATATTTGTATTTCTGTACGGTAGGAAGTATGTAAAAATAATTTTTGAATCCTCATTCCACTTAGCAGTATTAACAAACTTCCATAGAGATCGTTTGATTAAATTAGGTGTTCAAGAAAATAGAGTTTCAGTAATCCCAAACTATATATATCCAAAAAATAATAGTGTGTCTAAACCCTCTTCAATAGATCTAGTTTATGCTGGAAGAATCTCTGAAGAAAAAGGAGTTGAAGAGCTAGTAAAAGAATTTATCAGATTAGATATAAAAGGTATAAATTTACAAATTATTGGAACAGGGCCTTTGCTCAATCATTTATTAAAAAAATACAATAAAGATAATGTTTACTTTCACGGCCAGCTTTCTAATAACGAAACAAACAAAATCATTTGTAATGCTTCAGGAATCGTTACAGCAACTAAATTATTTGAAGGACAGCCAACTCTTCTTTTTGAGGCAGCTTTACAAAAGGTACCAGCCATTTTTCCTAAAACAGGAGGTCTTAATGAATTTTTTCCAAACAACTATCAACTTTCATTTAATCAATTTCAATATGATGATTTAGGCAAGAAAATAAAATTTTTATTTTTAAATCTTGAAAATAGCAAAAAAATTGGAATACAAAATTTTGATTTTATAGAAAAAAACTATTCAAAAGAAAAAATAATGAATCAATATATCAAACTTTTTAACCTTAAAATATGAAAATTAGTATTGGAGCCAAGATAATCGATGGTCCTTGGGGAGGTGGTAATTTATTTTTCAAGAATCTGCAAAAATATCTTTCAGATAAGGGCCATACTGTAGTCTTTGATTTACTTTCTAAAGATATTGATATTATATTGTTAACTGATCCAAGATTTTTATCAGAGTCTTCTTCCTTTGACTATTTAGATTTAAAAATATATAAAAAATTCATTAATCCAAAAGTTAAAATATTACACAGAATAAATGAATGTGATGAAAGAAAGAATACAAGTGGTCTAAATAAATTTATAATCAAAGCCAGCAAACTTGCTGATGTAAAAGTTTTTGTTAGCCACTGGTTAAAAAATCTGTATGAGTCACAAGGGATCAACATTAACAACAATAAAGTTATTTTATCTGGGTCTGATGAAACAATTTTTAATTCTAAAACTAAAGAAGTCTGGGATGGTAAGAAACCAATAAAAATTGTAACACATCATTGGGGTGCTAATTGGAATAAAGGTTTTGACATATACCAACATCTGGACAGGCTTCTATCAGATTCTAAACTATCAAGACAGTATTCTTTTACTTACATTGGTAATATTCCCGAAAACTTTAAATTCAATAATACAAAACATATCAATCCTCTTTCTGGTGATGCACTAAGTAGAGAACTTCAAAAACATGATATTTATTTAACCGGAACCATAAATGAACCATCAGGTAATCATCATATTGAAGGAGCCTTATGCGGTCTTCCAGTTTTATATATTGACAGTGGAGGAGTATCTGAATATGCAAAAAATTTTGGATTAGATTATACAATTGATGATTTTCAGACAAAACTCGAAACCTTGGTAGAAAATTATGATATATATAGCAAGAAATTAATTAATTACCCTTTTACTTCAAATAGAATGTGTGAAGAATATGAAATGCTATTTAAACAAATTTTTGAAAATCATATGAAAACAAATAACAGTAGTGTTTTATTTTTTCTTTTCAAGATATATTTAAAAATAAAGAATTTTATAAAAAAAGTAGTAACAAATGATTGGTAATGAAAAACTTAATAAGATTGCTCTTGCTGGAGTTATTTTATTTTTATACTTAACATTTATATTTGGTCGTTCTTTTATAGGGTTGTATGTTTTTGGATTTCGTTTAGGAGAATTAATAATAGGATTTTTACTTATCTTTACCCTCATAACATTTTTTATTGACACAAGCTTTTTTGGGGACGATTATCAGATTATAAAAATTAAGAAAGTTCTTAATGTTCTTTTATTCTTATTTTTAATGACATCTATACTTACAAATTCTAATTTATTTAATTTGTATACATATAAAGTTAGCTCCTATGTTTGGGTAATACCTTGTATATATATTGGTTATTATTTTTCTGAAAGTTTTTTAGAAAATAAAATAATTGCAATTATATTTTCAACTTCTTTACCTATAGTTTATATTTTAAGTACAGTAAAATTTCCAGATTTATTGATTACCTTTTTTGAGCAAAATTCAGATAAATTCGATTTTGTAAAAGCTTCAGACTTATTAATGGTTTATGTATTTGTAAATATGTTGTTGAGGCTTTGCTTTTCAAATAAATTAATATCTTTTGGCTATTTAATAATTTCTTCTGCAGTAATGTTTCCAATGTTTTTATTTAAAAGTAAAGGATCATTCGTTGGTTTTACAGTATTTTTAATTTTTGAAATATTTCATTATAAAGATTTAATTAAAAAAAATATTTTAAAAACTTTTTTACTACTTCTAACAACCCCATTATTTTTTATAGTTTCGTCATTTGAAATTTCAGGAGACTCACTTTTGAACGGTTTGTTTGTAGAGCAGCCTACTTTAGAAAATGTTGAAAAACTAATTGAACCAGAAATAATAAATTCACCAAGTGAACCGAGTTTAGAAAACTCGAACACAATAGAGGCAGAAGTTATTTCTGAGACACTACTTGACAATTTCGATAATAAAATTGCTGGAAACGGGTTAGAAGATAATAAAAAGCTTGTTGAGATAGTGGATGGAAGAATTTATACATCGGACAACACTTTGAACTGGAGATTGCAAATATGGCAAGATGTAGTTTATGACCTCATTGACAAAGGTCAAATAATTTACGGTTATGGTTACACAGAAATCATTCCAGCAATGGATACAATTGCTAGGTCTGGAGTAGATAATAAAAATGAAAATGTACATAATTTTTTAATAAACATAATTGCGAGAGGTGGATTGTTACATTTTTTAGTAATTAGTTCTTTATTTATTTTGTTTTATTTAAGTAGTAATAAGAAAAATATCTTGTTATTTACAATCCCTTTATTAATTGTCTCATTTTTTGATAGCTCTATGGAATCTGTCAGATTCCCTACTATATTTTATTTCGTTGTAGGGAGCTTTTTAAATCATAACAACTCTAGAAAATCTGATATCATCGAATAGTATGAAAAAAGCATTTATAACAGGTATAACTGGGCAAGATGGTTCTTATTTATCAGAAATTTTATTAGATAAAGAATATGAAGTTCATGGTACTGTTCGGCGATCAAGTTCAATTAATACCGATAGGATTGATAATTTAATCTCAAAATATTCAAAAGAAGGACAATTAAATCTTCACTATTCTGATTTATCTGACCCAACGTCTCTTGATAATTTACTTAAAAAAATCGAACCAGATGAAATTTATAATTTAGGAGCACAATCGCATGTTCACGTTTCTTTTTTAAACCCTCTTTATTCATCACAAACTTCTGTTTCTGGTGTAGTCTCTTTGTTAGAATCAGTAAAAAATCTTGATAAAGAAATAAAATTTTACCAAGCATCTTCATCAGAAATGTATGGTGGTGCATCCGGAGATCTGTTAGATGAAAATTCAATTTTTGATCCAAAAAGTCCTTATGCAGCAGCAAAAGTTTATGCTCATAATTTAACAAAAATATATAGAGAATCATATGGATTGTTTTGTGTAAATGGAATTTTATTTAACCATGAGTCACCAAGACGTGGAGAGACTTTTGTTACAAGAAAGATAACTAGAGCAGTAACAAGAATCAGTACCGGTTTACAGGAAAAATTAACATTGGGTAATTTGGACTCTTCAAGAGATTGGGGCTTTGCAAAAGACTTTGTAGAAGGAATGTATTTGATGATGAATTATAAAGAGGCAGATGACTGGGTTTTGGCAACAGGAGAAACGCATACCGTAAGAGACTTTCTTAAAATTGCTTTTGATTACTTTAGTTTGAACTGGGAAGATTATGTACTTACTTCAGATAGATATATTAGGCCAAATGAAGTTAATCATTTATTAGGAAACCCTTCAAAAGCTAAAGATAAATTAGGATGGGAAATTAAAACAAGCTTTGAGGAATTGGTTAAATTAATGGTTGAAAGTGATCTCGAGCTTGCCAAAAAAGAAAAAGTACTATACGAAAACGGTATGCTTAAGCCAACTTGGGAATATCCTAGCTCCTCTTAATTTCTAAGTTTTCTAAATACCAATCATATGTTATTTTTAAACCCTCCTCTAAGTCAACACTTGGTTTCCAACCAAGTGATGTAATTACGGTTGAGTCTAAAAGTTTTCTTGGGTTCCCATCTGGTTTTGTACTGTCGAAAACTAAATCTCCTTCATATTTAACAATTTTTTTAATTAGATTTCCTAATTCTAAAATTGAAATTTCTTGATTAGTTCCGATGTTTATTAAGTCGTATTCCCATTCTTTATCTAACATAAACTCTATTGATGATGACAAGTCATCGACAAACATGAACTCCCTTAAAGGCTTTCCTGTTCCCCATATTTCAAAAATACTTTGATTATTTAATTTACTATCATGCATTCTAGTTAAAAGGCCTGGAATAACATGGCTGTCGATTGGAGAAAAATAGTCATTTGGTCCGTATAGGTTTGTAGGCATTAAGTTTAATATTTTATGACCAAATTCATGAGTAATTGAACGTCCAATTTCTATTGCCGTAATCTTTGCTACTGCATAAGGAGAGTTAGTTGGTTCTAATTGCCCTGTCATGAAGTAAGATTCTTTAATTGGGTTCTGTGCATTTAAGGGATAAATACAACTACTACCTAAATTAATAATTTTGATTTCGTTATTTGGAATACAAGCTTCGAGTAGATTTATGTTAATTTTTAAATTTTCTAATATAAAATCTGATCTATTTGTGTTGTTTGCATGTATGCCACCTACCCTTGCAGCACAATTTACTAAAACGTCAGGCTTTGTTTCATTAATTAGATTTTCTGTCTCTGCTTTATCAAATAAATTTGTATCCTTTCTTGAGCTCGGTACAACAGAACTTACTTTTGGAGAATTTTTAAGGACTCTTATTACAGAACTACCGACCAAACCCTCACTGCCTGTTACTAAAACTTTCATATTTTTATAATTCTACATATAACGAAATATTTTATGTCTAAAAAATTAAAGTAATATTAAATTAATTATATGTGCGGGTTTATTGGAAAATTTTCAAACGAAAAAATTAATCAAGAGGGTATTTTCCAGGCAAACAAACACACAATTTGTCGTGGTCCAGATCAACTAAGACACCATGAAGGTAGTACGAGGGATAGTTTTTATTCATTAATTTTCAATCGCTTATCAATTCTAGATTTAACTGACAATGCTTCACAGCCAATGGTTGATGAATTTGGAAATATCTTAATGTTTAATGGTGAAGTATATAACCATAGAGACCTCCGTTCTTATTTAGAAAACAAGTCAATTCAATTTAAATCTAGCCACTCAGATACTGAGGTTATTCTTCATGGCATAAGAGTCTTAGGTGTTGATTTTCTAAACAAAATCATTGGCCAATTTGCCATCTTTTATCTGGACAAAACTAAAGGAGTAATATTTTTGGCCAGAGACAGATTGGGTCAAAAGCCATTATTTTATAGTAAAACGGATAATAAATTTACTGTATCTTCAAATCTAAAATCACTAGTTAAATTAAATACAAATTTT
>MDTE01069967.1_pt1 | contig 10638 bp, 6 predicted proteins | sample 811231 | NCBI WGS metagenome assembly MDTE01 (sample SAMN05326651, study PRJNA326480) | marine metagenome | isolation source: seawater | place: Indian Ocean: Red Sea | collected 2010 | reverse complement strand
TCACCTACCTGGCCAAGCGCGGTGAGGACAAGCAGACCTCGCTTTATGGCATCCCGCTGGACGGGGGCGAATCGCGAAAGATCCTCCAGCACGAGACCTCGATCTCGGGCTACCACTGGAGTGCAGCGGGCGATCGCTTTCTTTTCGTGGCGCGTGAGAAGGTGGCTGAAAGTAAGGCAAAGAAGAAGGGGTTCAATGCTGAGGTTTATGAGGAAGAACCGCAGAACGGGCGGCTCTGGATCGCCCGTCCCTCTGAAAAGGAGGGGGAGTGGTCGGCCAATCTCGTGGAGGGAATTAAGGGGGCTGTCTTCTCAGCGCGATGGAGCCCCGACCGGCAACGGATCGCCGTCGCCGTGGCGCCCCGGCCCTTCACGGACGACTTTTATATGTACCAGAGGGTGAAGATTGTTGATGCCGCCACAGGTGAACTGCGGGCCGAGGTGGATCATGAAGGGAAGTTGGGGCCCTTTCGCTGGAGTCCGGATGGTTCCAAGTTGGCGTTGCTCGGTGGTGCCCATATGAACGACCCGAGTCCCGGCCGCCTGTTTGTCGCCGATGCGGTTTCCGGGGAAGCCCGTCGCTTGGCCGGCGACTATCGTCCCGATTTTGCCGCGGTGGAATGGATCGATGACCAGTCGCTTCTCTTTTTGGCTGACGATAGTTGCCTGAGCGATTTCGGACGTCTGGATCTGGAATCGGGAGAACGCCGTTCCCTGGGATTTCGGAATCCTCCGGTTTCGAATGCGTTGGAGTTTTCACGCGGCTCCGGTCGGATCGCTCTCGTTGGGTCTGCCCCTGAGAATGGTTATGAGGTCTACGGCGTTCGCCTTGAGGGGCGGCGGGTGAGTCGGCTGACTGATTCCAATCCGTGGTTGGAGGAAATCGAACTGGCGAAGCAAGAAGTGGTGACCTACTCGGCTCGGGACGGGGAAACGATTGAAGGGGTTTTGATTTACCCGTTGAACTACAAGTCCGGCGATCGGTATCCCCTGATTCTCGCGGTTCACGGGGGACCGGAATCCCGGGTGGGACACGGGTGGATCACCAGTTATTCCCGGCCGGGTCAGTTCGCGGCCGGTGAAGGGTATTTTGTCTTGTATCCCAATTATCGAGGCAGCACGGGGCGTGGCCTGGGGTTTGCGATGGCGCATCAGGCGGACTATGCCGGCAAAGAATTCGACGATCTGGTCGATGCCATCGACCATTTTGACCGATTGGGGATGGTCGATCCGGATCGCGTGGGCGTCACCGGAGGGTCCTACGGGGGCTATGCTTCGGCCTGGTGTGCCACCCGGCATACCGATCGGTTTGCCGCCAGCGTGATGTTTGTGGGCATCAGCGATCTGATCTCCAAGCAAGGAACGACCGATATTCCCGACGAGATGTTTCTCGTGCACGCCCGCAAGCGGCCGTGGGACGACTGGCAGTTCTTCCTGGAGCGGAGCCCCATCTACTATGCGGAACAGGCGCGGACCCCGATCTTGATCCTCCATGGAAAGGATGACCCAAGAGTTCATCCGTCTCAGTCGTTGGAGCTTTACCGGACGCTCAAGACGCTGGGCAAGGTGCCGACCCGCTTGGTCTGGTATCCGGGCGAGGGACACGGCAATCGAAAGGCGGCGGCTCGATACGATTATTCCTTACGGCTGATGCGTTGGATGAATCATTACCTCAAGGGTCCGGGTGGTGAGCCGCCACCCCATCCTCTGGACTATGGGTTGGTTGAGGATGACAAGGAATAGCCGGCATTGATGACACAAGCGCGATTCGGCTCGAGTTCTGTGGTCGCCACCCGGCGCGAGTTTTTGCGCCGGGTGGGAATGGGCTTCGGGGCGATGGGTCTGTCTCAATTGGGCGCGAAAGCGGCCAGCGACTACCGGAGTCCTTTGGCGTTGAAATCATCCCACTTTCCCGGAAAAGCCAAGGCCGTCATCCATCTCTTCATGAATGGCGGGCCCTCCCATGTCGATACCTTTGATCCGAAACCGATGTTGGACCGGTATGCGGGGAAAGCCCTTCCCATGGAAAACCTCCGCACCGAGCGCAAGACCGGCGCGGCTTTCGCCTCGCCATTTCCGTTCCGGCGGTATGGTCAAAGTGGCATTCCGGTCAGTGACCTCTTTCCCCGAGTGGGGCAGATGATCGATGAGATCGCCGTCATCCGATCGATGCATGCGGATTCCCCCAACCATGAGCCGTCCTTGATGTTGATGAACTGTGGCGAGGCTCGGTTGATTCGACCGTCGATGGGGTCCTGGATCACCTATGGCCTGGGATCGGAGAATCAGAATCTCCCCGGATTCATCGCCATGTGCCCGGGCGGCTATCCCATTCAAGAATCTCAGAATTGGCAGAGCGGATTCCTGCCGAGCGTCTACCAGGGGGCCTACATCAATACGCAACATCGACAGATCGACGATCTGATTGAGAACATTCGCAATCTTTCGGTTTCGACCGCACAGCAACGGCGACAACTGGATTTGTTGAGACGGCTCAATCAGGAGCATCAGAAGCGACGCGTTGATGATGAAAAGCTGGAGGCGAGAATTGCCTCCTTTGAATTGGCTTACCGAATGCAGATGGACGCGACCGATGCCTTCGACATCGAGCGGGAGCCCAAGCATATTCGAGCGATGTACGGAGAGGGAACGCAGGCGCGGCAGATTCTGATCGCTCGACGATTGGTGGAACGGGGGGTGAGGATGGTTCAGGTTTGGCATGGGCGAGGGCAGCCCTGGGACAACCACGATGATATCGACGTGCGGCACCGACAACTGGCGGGGCAATGTGACCAGGCGATTGGGGCGTTATTGAGGGATCTCAAGCAGCGGGGAATGCTCGATGAAACCCTGGTCGTCTGGGGGGGGGAATTCGGACGGACGCCGACGGTGGAGCTTCCCAAGCCGGGATCGAACCAGGGGAAGATCAATGGGCGGGACCATAACCACTGGGGCTTCACGATGTGGATGGCGGGGGGCGGAGTTCGCGGTGGTTACGTGCACGGCGCCACCGACGAGTTTGGCTTCCGTGCCATGGAGGATCCGGTCCATGTTCATGATCTTCATGCGACGATCCTCCATCTGCTCGGATTTGATCATGAACGACTCACCTTTCGTCATGCGGGCCGGGACTTTCGATTGACGGATGTTCACGGCGATGTCGTTCGAGCCCTGTTGGGATAGCGGGGATGAGCCGGCCAGATTCCATAGGATGGGTGGTGGGGGCCTCGGTCATCGGGCTGAGTCTCCATGGCGTCGCTTCCGAGCAGGCATCAGCTCCGGGTTCGGAGATTGAATGGGTGGCCCAAAACTATTTCCGGACTCAGGTTCAACCACTTCTCCAGGCCCACTGCTTCGAATGCCATTCCCATGGGGCAGGCGACGCCAAAGGGGGTCTCTACCTCGATTCACGATCGGGCTGGGAAGCGGGAGGCCACTCGGGGGCCGTTGTCGTTCCCGGTGATCCAGAGGCCAGTTTGCTCATTCGGGCGGTCCGGGGTGGCGATCCCGACTTGAGGATGCCTCCAAAGGGAACGCCGCTCCTTCCCGGACAGGTCGACATTCTTGTCAATTGGGTGAAGCTTGGGGCGATCGACCCGAGAATCGCCGCGGAACCCGAACCCGGAATCAATTCGACCCATTGGGCTTTCCAGCCGATCGTCCGGCCGTCCCTTCCGGAGGTCAAGCAGGCCGAGTGGGTCCGAACCCCGGTCGATTCGTTTGTGCTGAGGCAGCTTGAAAACCGCGGGATGAGCCCCTCGCGACGAGCGGATCAGGTGACCTTACTTCGGCGCCTTCATTTCGACCTGGTCGGCTTGCCGCCGACCCTCGAAGAAGTCCTTCGATTCCGGGCGAATCGGTCGCCGAGTGCCTACGCTCAAAAGGTCGATGAGTTGTTGGCCTCGCCCCAGTATGGGGAGCGGTGGGGTCGGCATTGGCTGGACGTCGCCCGCTATGCGGATACGAAGGGTTATGTGTTTCAGCAGGAACGGCGGTTCCCATACTCATACACCTACCGCGACTATGTCATTGATTCCTTTAATCAGGATCTTCCCTATGATCAGTTCCTCAAGGAACAGCTCGCTGCCGATCATTTTCAGGGAACCGGGGAACCCCGGGGATTAGCCGGACTCGGGTTCCTCACCTTGGGGCGTCGCTTTCTCAATAATCAACATGATATTATTGATGACCGAATCGATGTGGTGACTCGGGGCCTGATGGGATTGACGGTGTCGTGTGCCCGTTGTCATGACCACAAGTTCGATCCGATTCCCACGGCGGACTATTACTCACTCTATGGGGTCTTTGCGAGTTCGGAAGAACCTCGGGAACGCCCGCTCTTGGCCTTCGACGCCGCCTCGCCCGCCTATCTTCAATTCAAGAAGGAACTCGATGAAGCGACGAGGGAGTGGAATAACTATCGAATTTCCAACCAGGAGAGTGCCTTGGCCCAAGCTCGGGCCAAGACCTCGGAGTATTTGATGGTGGTCCATGACGCAAAGGGCCGGAACCGGTCCGAAACGGAGAACCTTGTCAAGGAACGAAAACTGGGCCCCGTCATCGCTTTTCGTTGGCAGCGCTATCTGGAAGGGTGCTCGGCGGAGGATCCCGTGTTCTCCCCGTGGCTTGCGGTGAGTAGGGGTGCTGATTCAGACGGGTCGGTCAAGGAGGCCTTGGAGCGGTTCCAATCGGACGAGGGGATCGGCGAAACACTCCATCCGGTATTGCGCGATCAGTTGCTCGAAAGCCGGCCGAGCACGGTTGCCGAACTGGCAGAAGTTTATGGCGAGCTTTTCCGTGGGGTCGAAAAAGAATGGCACGCGCGGGGACCCGATCAGTCGCGGTTGAATGATCCGGATCGAGAATCGCTTCGCCAAATCATCATGGGGAAAGCAGCGCCGGCTTCGATCCCGCTTGATCAGGCCACTCAACTGCTCGAGGTCCGCGTTCAGGAACGGATTCGTGCCCTCAAACGAACGGTGGATCGGTTGCCCGCGATTCATCCCGGAGCGCCGGCTCGTGCGATGTCCTTGGTCGATCGACGAAGCCTGGTGGAGCCCGTGGTCTTTCTTCGGGGGAAACCCGGTTCGCGGGGACCCAAGGTGCCCCGTCAGTTCCTGGCCCTCATCGAAGGGGAAGAGCGGGTCCCGTTTCGGAAGGGGAGCGGGCGATTGGAATTGGCCGAGGCAATCACCAGTCCTCGCAATCCCCTGACGAGCCGGGTCATTGTGAACCGGGTTTGGCGGCATCATTTTGGAACCCCTTTGGTGGAGACCCCGAGTGATTTTGGCGTGCGAGCCTCTCCGCCAAGTCATCCGGAGTTATTGGATTTCCTGGCCGCGGACCTGATCCAGGAGGGGTGGTCGCTCAAGCGTCTCCATCGGATGATTCTGCTCTCGAGCGCCTATCAACAGGCGAGTGATTCCGATGCCTGGAATTCAGGGGTGGATCCGGAAAACCGGTATCTCTGGCGGATGAATCGCCGTCGCCTAGAGTTGGAACCCCTTCGGGATACCCTGCTTGCGGTGTCGGGAATGCTGGATGAGCGCATCGGAGGACAGCCGGTCAACATTACCGAGGAGTCCTCCAGTCCCCGTCGCACGGTCTACGGGTTCATTGAACGTCAGAATCTTCCCGGCCTGTTCCGAACCTTTGACTTGGCGAGTCCCGACAGCAGCAGCGCGGGTCGATTTGAAACGACGGTTCCCCAGCAGGCCTTGTTCATGGTGAACAGTTCCTTTGTCCAGGGGCTGGCCCGGCAGCTCGAAGCCTCGATTCAACGGCGGGGTTTCAACTCTGATGCCGAACGCTTAGTGGCCTTGTTTCAACAGGTGCTCCAACGAAACCCAACCCGGCGGGAACAAACGCTTTTCACTCAATTCCTGGAGGCGGACTTTGACTCTGCCCCTGATTCGATTCGATCCTGGCGATACGGGATCGGCGTTGAGGAAACGATTGGAGCAGGGCGACGCTTTCAGGCCTTTTCCAGCTTCGAGGGCAAGCGATGGCGAATGCGGTCTGAAGCATCTGAATCCGGCACCAGTTTGAGTGCCCGGGGAGGGCGATTTGAAGAGGGGGATCCGTCTCCATTGATCACTCGTTGGGTGGCGCCTTACGCGAGCGAGTTCTCGATCGATCTGCGACTGAAACCCGAGAATGGGTCCGAGGGGATGCGGGTGCGTCTCGAGGCATCTCAGGGTCGCCTCCTTCGGGAAGGGGAGGTTCCAGTCGAGGGATCGCTTGACTGGGCGGCAGCCAGCCACTTGATACGCGGCGAGGGGTTCGACCTGATTGTCGAGCGGCCGGATCCGTCCGAGTCGGCCTCCTTCTCCTGGGAAATCAAGATTCGGAGTGCCGATTCACCCAATTTATCAGATCACCGATATTGGAGTTATGCCGAGGACTATTCCGGTCCCACCGAGCCGCCCGAGCCGCTTCCCCCCTTGGCGCAGGCGGCCCAGGTTCTCATGCTTTCCAATGAATTGATCTTTGTGGATTGAACGGGGTCGGTTTGAACATTGGGTCGGAGGTGGGGACCCAGGCTCACGTTCCTTGCTGAGTTTGGCACCAGCCGTCCCGCCGAAGCGAGGGGGAACGGTGTTCCCGAGAAGCTTGTTTTCGACTTGCGGCATTGAAAGGGGGGCGCCGATAATCTGAAGGGAAGAGGGGGCAACACAAAAACGAGAGGAAGATGATGGACAAGGTTCGCATTGGGATGATCGGCATGGGCAACATGGGCAAGTATCATGCGGATTACCTCATGAAGGGGGAGGTGAAACGGGCGGAATTGGTGGCGGTTTGCAGTCCCTCGCCGCAAAAACTCGAGTCTTACCGACCCCTGGCCATCCACAGCGACGGCGAAGCACTGATTCGATCCGGCGAGATCGATGCCGTCGTCGTTGCCACGCCTCACTATCAGCATACCTCGCTGGGCATGGCTGCTCTAGACGCGGGCGTGCACTTGATGGTCGAGAAACCGATATCGGCTCACAAAGCGGATGCCGAGCGCCTGATTGCCAAGAGTGAGGCACACCCGGACGTGGTTTTTGCGGGAATGTTTCAGCTTCGGACCGAGCCCCGGTATGCCAAGATTCGAAACCTGATCCAAGACGGCGAGCTGGGAGAGATCGTTCGAATCAATTGGATTATCACCGATTGGTATCGCACCGAGGCCTACTATTCTAGCGGGGGTTGGCGGGCGACCTGGAAAGGGGAAGGAGGAGGGGTGCTCCTGAACCAGTGCCTGCATCAATTGGACGCCTTGCAGTGGCTTTGTGGGATGCCCGCGAAGGTGAGGAGTTTCGTGCAACTGGGACGATTTCACAATATCGAGGTCGAGGATAACGTCACGGCATACTTTGAGTATGCGAACGGAGCGACCGGGGTCTTCGTGTCTTCAACCGGTGAGGCGCCTGGGTCCAACCGGTTTGAGATTGCGGGCACCAAAGGGAAGGTCGTGCTTGAGAACGACCAATTGCAGTTTACTCGAAACGAAGGGTGCATGCTTGAATTCAGTCGGACTTCAAAGATCGGCTTCATGAAACCTGAGATTTGGAATGTCGATATCCCGATTGCCAATGCGGCCGCGCCGCACGCGATGTTGATGCAGAATTTCGTCAACGCGATTCTGGATGGGGAGACGGTCATCGCTCCGGGCAAGGATGGTCTCGCGTCGGTGGAATTGGCCAATGTGATGTTGTATTCGGGACTGATCGATCAGACGGTCGATTTGCCAATGGATTCCGCTGCGTTCGAGACCAAGCTGAACGAGCTGATCGCAGCGTCGAAATTTGAGAAAAAGGTCGTCGAGGTCTCCGACGAGGATTTTGCCCAGTCGTTCAACCGGTAAGTCATTTAACGGCGTCTGAGTTGCAAGGCATGGCTAGTTCTCGACAGTTTGTCAGTCAAATCAAGGGACGGTATCCGAAGAGTGATGCTGAGGATTTAATCGCGATGATGAATGTGCTGGCCCGGGTTTGGGCGGAGGCCAAGCGCCAATCCGAGTCGGGTGTCTCCGGCAACGTGAAGGCCTCGAAGAAGGACTATCGATTGGCTGCTCGCATCTTTTGTGTTCTGCACGACCCGCTTCAACCGGCCTCCTTGCCCGGACAGATCGCCTATCTCGCCGAGACCTATCGGGGGATCTCGCGGGATCCCAAGATCCATGCAAAGTTCCGCCAATCCATTTCGATTGGGCTCTTGACGCTCTGCAAAGACGCCCGTGCCGTCCTGTCCGAGTTGGCAAAGACCGGCGTCGGCGGTCTCTTCCGTCTGTAGTCCATGGCGCGAGGCGAGGTTCCGAAGAGCGGCTTGCTTGTCAGCCCTTTAATGAAGACGGGGCTGTTTTTTGGGAGGGTGTCCAAGAGGGGGCCGTGTCGGAATTGAATGCAGAGAAGGCAAGTGATTGGCGACGCGATGCCTCGGAATCCCAAACCCCGGGGCCGGGGGTTGAATGGGTTCGTATGGAAGGTTCTTATCCATTGCCAAGCCGTTGATGGATGGTTTGGGCGAGGCGATCAATGCCTTGTTGGATTTGTTCTCTTGAGGCACTCCCAAAACTCAGTCTCATCGTAGTCCTCGGCCGGCGTCGCCCGGGATCGTCCGCGAAGGCGAATTCACCGGGGACATAGAGCACACCGGCTTTGATGGACGCCTTGAAGAAGGCGCTTTTCGGACCCGTGTTAATCTTGCCTGGTAAGGTGGCCCAGAGGCACAAGCCGCCCTGCGGTTCCGTGAACCGAACTTGGTCGGGGAAGGATTGGCGAATGCTTCGGATCATCAATCGACATTTACGGGCATAAGCCTTGCGCACCTTGAGCAACTGAGCCTCGTATTCACCTGATTCCAGCGCGGCCGACAAGAGGACCTGGAGGAGGTGGGCTGTGCCGAAATCGTGATTGCCCTTGACGTTCATGAGGGGGCCATGGAGGGACGATGGAAGGATCCCGTAGCCGACTCGAATGCCGGTCGCGAATGGCTTGCTGAAGGTTCCCGTGTAGATGATCCGATCCCGGTGCGATGCCAGGCTGAGTGAGGATTTGGGAGGTTCGTAGCCAGGAAAACTGAGTTCTCGATAGGCGGCATCCTCGACGTAGTAGAGGGGATGCCCTGCCTTGGATTCAAAGCGACGGAGCAGGTCCAGGACGGCCTTCTTTTTGGCAGCGCTCGTCGTGATCCCGGTAGGGTTCTGAAAATAGGTGACACTGTAGAGATACTTGAGCCGCTTGATGTCGCCCGTTTTTGTCATTGAGCGGAGGGTTTGCTCGAGGTGATCGAGTGAAAGGCCGTCCGGTTCAATCGGAACGGATCGGGCACGGACGCCATGGCTCTGCATGATGCTGAGATAGACAAAATAAGTGGGATCCTCGACGATCACGAAATCGCCCGGATCACAGAGGACCTCGGAGAGAAGGTAGAGAAACTGTTGGGAGCCGTTGGTAATGACCATCTGGTCGACCGGAACCCGACTTGAACGACCGGTGGAATGATCGAGTCGGGCAAGACGCGCCGACGTTTGTTCCCGCAAAGCATCATTGCCTGCGGCAGTGCCGTATTGCAGGGCCGAACGACCGAGTTGGGATTGGCGGAGGATCTGTTCGGTCAGCTGCCGGGTCGCGGCGACCGGGAGCTTGGTGTTATCGGTGAAGCCCGCCGCCAACGAAATGAGATTGGGGGACTTCAGTGCCTGGCTCATTAACCACGAGATGGGAGGGGACTCCGTTCGACGGCCCAGGGCCGAGAGTGGATTCCTTCCTTCGCCTGTTCGTCTTGATTTCATTTGAGGGAGGATTGGGGAGCTTGAGTTGATGGCCTCCAGCCTAACCCGGTGAAGAGTCGGGGGGCGAGAGCGTTTGGCCCTTGGTCACTCAGAACCGGCTGTCGGTTCGTTTGAGGGTAACGGCCTTGGTTTTCCATCGGAGGAAGGCTTCGAGAGAATCGGTCTCGGTGGTGTTGCGAAACGGTGTTCGCCCGTGAAAAATCTGTTGGCCGTTGATTATCGTGTTCCGGAGCCCGGACTGAAGTCGATTCTCGATTCGCTTGACCGGGGCCCGGCAGCCTCGCAAGCGGGCGGAGTCCACTTCGATGGATTCGACGCTTTGGAAGCCGTCTATTGCTTCGAGTTGAGGAGAGGGGGCGAGAAATTCTCCGGGTGCTACCGCTTCCCAAGCTGGCAAATCAAAGAACACGTCTTTCGGATGGAGGGGGGCATCCCAAGGGTCACGGGGCTGTAACCGATCGGTCATCGCGTTCGTTGGGGTTGAAGGCATCGGTGTTGGATGCGGATCAAAGCGGGTTTCGTTGTGGACTGGCAAACATAAAATGAAGTAAGCCTCGGGAATGGGGCGCTGCGTGAGGGGATCGGGGGGCGAGCGATCCGAAGGCATTGGCTTCTTGAGCGTTGCGTTGGGATAGAATACGCTTGAAAGCACGGTGGGAATCTGACTTTGTGGTCCACTTTAGGTGTAACGGTTAGCAGAAACATGACGGCAGCGAAGAATGCAGCACAAGATCCGCAGGCGTATCTCGGGGCGGATCGATCGACAGACGAGCGAACCGAGTTTTACGATGGGAAGGCCCAGGCGGTGATTTCCGGAAGCCATTTGCACACCCTGTTGGCCACCAACGTCTCGGGAGAGTT
>MDTE01028553.1_pt1 | contig 10638 bp, 8 predicted proteins | sample 811231 | NCBI WGS metagenome assembly MDTE01 (sample SAMN05326651, study PRJNA326480) | marine metagenome | isolation source: seawater | place: Indian Ocean: Red Sea | collected 2010 | reverse complement strand
TATTTTTGGATCTTCTTCAATCAAATATATGAATCCTGTTTCAACAAACAAAGATCAAAAATATTTAGCTTTAAATATGACAATGCCAGGTTTTACTATAGATGAATTAGAAAAATATATTAATTGGATTATTTTGAACAAGCAAAATACTCGAGATATTATAATTTTTTTGAAGTCATTTTCTTTTGATGAAGATAAGAATTATAAAGTTTATCTACCTTATGAATTAGAAAGTTCAATTAATGGAAAATTTCGAAATTTATATAATAAGATTAATTATCAAAGAATTATCAAGCTAATATTGGAAAGCAAAACAAGCAATAAAGAAGATAAGTTAAATGAAAAATTAACAATAGATGATCTTAATAAATTTTATTATGGATATTCTATTAATCATAATTTTCAAAAGTTTAATAATAAAAATAAATTTACCCTAAATTATCAGGAAGAAATAAATATTGAAATCAACGAATATGTAAAAAAATTATTTAAAATAAATCAGTTATTATTAGATAAAAATATTAATGTTAAGTATGTTTTTGATCCGGTTTATTATGAAAAGTTAATATTAGATAATAAAAAGTATCATATATTTGAACTTGAATTAATTGGAAAATTATTAGAGGAAATTGACCAGATTTATTATTATAACAACTTTAATAAATATAATTATTCAAATAATTTTAATGATCTTGATCATTATTCAGCAGAAATTGCTAACGATATATTAAAAGAAATTGTTTTTCCTGATGTAAAAAAAAATTACATTATTTTTGATAAATATAATTTTCCTAATTTTAAACAACAAATTACTAAAAAATAATAATGTATTTCAATAGTTTAGCTTATATTTTTTTATTCATTCCCATTGTATTTTTTATTAATTTTTTTTTAATAAAGAATAAAATTAATAATAAATATTTTTTAATAATTTCAAGCTTATGTTTTTATAGTCTTTTTAATATTGTTTTTTTACCATTGTTAATATTTTCAATTTTAATTAATTACTTTATATCTTTAAAAATAAAATATTATTTACCATCAAAAAAATACTTATCTAAAAGATTTTTATTTTTTGGGATTTTTTTTAATATATCTATTCTTATAGTTTTTAAATATACAAATTTTATAATTAACAATGTAAATTTCTTCCTAGATGATAAGATAAGTCTTATAAACTTAATATATCCAATAGCATTAAGTTTTTTTTCAATCCAACAAATAGCTTATCTTGTTGATAATTATCAAGAACCCAGATTCAAGACTCCAACAATTTCTGATTATTTTTTTTTCATTTCTTTTTTTCCTCAACTAATTGCTGGTCCAATTGTTCTGTATAAAAATATTGCAAACCAAATTGAAAATCGTTTTTTTTCAAAGATAAATTATAAGAGTATTTATTGTGGCATTATCATATTTTTTATTGGATTATTTAAAAAAGTAGTTATTTCAGATTATTTTAATATTTTTACAATTAACAATCACTTAATGCCTGATATGGGTTTAATTGAATCTTGGTCACTCAGCCTATCATATACAATGCAAATATATTATGATTTTAGCGGTTATAGTGACATGGCTATAGGGAGTGGATTAATATTTGGTATGAGCTTACCAAATAATTTTAATAGTCCATATAAATCTTTATCTTTAATCGAGTTTTGGAGAAGATGGCATATTACTTTATCTAATTTTTTAACTTATTATTTATTTTTTCCAATACTTTCATCGTTTAAAATTATTAATAAATTTAAAGAACTAACTTTAGTGTTTTTTGTTATGGTTGTGATGGGAATTTGGCATGGTGCATCATTTAACTATTTATTCTTTGGTATATTTCATGGATTAGGACTAATAATAAATCATTTATGGAGAGTAACTAATATTAAAATTAATAATGTTTTAAGTTGGTTAATATTATTTTTATTTATAAATATATCTTTTTTAATCTTCTATTCACCCGATTTTGAAGTTTTTAAAAATATCTTAAAAGGGATGATAGGATTAAATGGTATTGGATTAAAAGATTTAAGAAATTTACACCTTAATGAAATTTTTAATACTAATTTGGGATCGAATTTTGCCATTTTCAGTTTGAAATATATTCTAATATTATTTTTATCTATAATCTTGATTTTTTCAAAAATAAATAGCGAAGATTTTAGGAATCATAAGGATATCTCTAATAATAAATTCTTTTATTTTTTAATTATTTTAGCAGTTGTAGGAATAATGAAAATTGAGTCTAGTAACATTATTCAATTTGCTTATTTTGAGTTTTAAAACTATAATTTTTTTTTAATTAGATCTATTATTTTTTCATTGGACATATTTGGTATGGAAGAAAGCTCACTTGAAGAAAATTTAATATTATAATTTTTCTCAATTTTGACTATATTTTTAAAAAAGTCTAAAGAGTCAAATTGTTTATTATTCATTCCTCCCGGAATTGTTTTATTGATAAATTTTTTTATTTTATTTTTTTCCATCAAAATATTAATATAATTTATAATATGAATTACAATAAAATTGTTCACACAAATTTTTATAATAAATTTCTAAAAAATATTAATAATGATAAGACTTTGTTTTACAGATATAACAATGATGAAAAAACCTATAGTGATTTTAAAAACTATGGCGCCAAACTTTTTAAATTTTTTGACCAATCTAATATAAGAAAAAAAGTTATTTTTACCTATTCAAATAAATCATTTGAGATGTATTCGTCAATAATGCCTATATTTCTTCAAAACTGTACATGGGTACCGTTAAGCATTCATTATCCTATTGAAAGACTAAAATTAATTTTTGAACAGCTAAAACCTGATTTGTTTTTATATGATAATCAAAACAAATCATTTGTTTCTTTTTTAAAAAAAAAAAAAGTTAAGTGTGTAAATTTTAGTAAAATTCATCAAATCGAATTATCAAAAAAGTATTTAGATAATATATTTAAAAAAAAATTTTTAAAAACAAATATAGACTCTATCTGTATGGTTTATTTTACATCTGGATCAACAAACATTCCTAAAGGTATAAAAATTAGTCAAAAAAATTTATTAATTGACGTCATTGACCAAAAAAATCACTTATTTAAAGATAGAATAAAAAACCCAGTATTTGGTGATTATTACGATACTGCATTTAGTATATTTTTTGATATTTTTTTCCCTGCTGTGCTTTTAGGGGCTGCAATAAGCCCAGGTAAAACAAAATTTGAAAACTCAATTCCCTTAGAACATATAAAAGAAAACAAAGTTAATATATTTATTGGTGTGCCTTCTACAATTCAATTAATTAAAAATTATCATAAAAATAAAAAAACTAATTTGATTTTTGATGTTTTTATTCTTACTGGTGAACCATTTTTAATGAAACTAATACCCTATATATATAAAATATTTAAGGTTAAAAAACTTTTTAATTGTTACGGATCAACAGAAACCTCAAATTGGACTTTTTTTCATAAATGTTCACCCCATGATTTAATTAAATTTCCAGATGAACCTTACACACCCATTGGTAAACCTTTTAACAATGTTAAAGTAAAAATTAAAAATAAGGAACTTATTATTAATGGTCCAACAGTATCTCAAGGTTATATTAAAAAAACACTAAACAAAGGTGTTTTTGTTTTGAGTAATAAAAAAAAAGACAATGTTTATTTTACATCTGATTTAGTTAAAAAGAGTTTTTCTAAATATTTTTGTATAGGCAGAAAATCAAACTTAGTAAAAATTAGAGGTTATAGAGTTGATATTTCAGAGATAGAGTATGTATTAAAAAAGAACAAATATATTGATAACGCTATTATTTATGAAAAAAGTAAAACAAATTATGAAAATTATTTAATTGCTATAATACTATCAAAAAAAAAAATATTAGATACAGAATTAGTGAACTATCTTAAAACTAAGCTTCCACAATATATGATACCAAAAAAATTTTATTTTGTTAAAAAGTTAAAATTAAATTCAAATGGAAAAGTTGATAGGAAAAAAAACATTTCTATTTTTAATTAAAAGTTATTAATAATCTACATCGTTTTGTGCAGCAACGATTGATGGTTCAGCAACATTATTTATTTTTGAAATTTCCATAATAAATTTGTTAACATCCATTTCCTCTTTTAAAACTATATCATAAGTTAACTTTAGTGAGTCGTTGTCACCTGATGGCTCTGAGTTTAACAGGACATGTGAAGAACAAAACTTTTTTAATATATTTAAATATGGGGGTGCATTTTCATCAAATTTATTATATCTAAATTGTAAAATAAATTCGCTTTTATATATAGATCCGTAGTTTGTTTTATATAATATGAATGCCGTTATAGTTATTATCACTGAAGATGCTAATGCAATAAAATAACTACCTGTTCCACAAGCCATTCCAGCAGCCAAAGACCAAAATATATATATTATATCCTTTGTATCTTTAATTACTGTTCGAAATCTTATTATTGACAAAGCTCCAACAAGAGCAAATGCCCTAGCTATGTTGTTTCCTATTGTCATAATTACCATACAAACAATTAAACTTAGAAATATATTTGTGACCATAAAAGATTGCGAGTAGCTCATTCCTTTATGCGTTTTTTTATAGATGTAGCTTATTAGTAATCCATAAAAAAAAGATAGGATTAAATTAAAAATAACTTCATTGGGAAAATATATTGTTTGTAATTCTTGCAATTGGTTGGTCATTGATGTTGAGTCCATAACTATGATATAAATTATTTATGTTTAAATATAAAGGTATAATTTTTTTAATAACATTATTCATTATAGTTAGTTCATCTATAATATTTGTTTCAATAAATAATGATTTTCGAAGAAATTTATTCAATAAATTTTTAAGTGGATATAATCTTTACCAGACCTTTAAAATTAGTAAAAATATTTATAATAGAGATTTTAGCTCAGCATCTAAACAAATTATAGCTTACATAAATTTTTCTCAAAAAATTTCAAAAGGAAAAAATTCAATGCTTAGAGGTATATTTCAAGTTACTGAATTAATATCATCAAAAGCATACACGCAAGAAAATTTTAACGATATGCAAGAAGTTTATATAAAAATTAATGAAATAACAGATGATATATACCAAAATCATATTTGGCTTGCTAGAGCTTTAACAGATGACGATTTAGATAAATCAGTTCAACATTTTAAAAAGGCCATAAAATTAGCTAGCTCTAACGAAAATGTATATAGAGAAATAGTTAGACTTTTTTATAATAATGATCAAGGAAGTAATTTAATAAATATTTATTGCAAAAATTACTTTAATGATTTTGGAACTGGCACTTCAAAAAATGTAGGTTTTCTATATGATGAAAAAAAGTTTTTTTTTGGAAGTAGTTCTGAATTTGCAATTTCTTTAAATGATAAAAATAAACTTTATACACATTTTATTAGCAATATTGGTGAATATAATAGTTATAATATTACATTAGAAAAAAATGAAAATATAAACCAAATTGACATCTATAAAAATTTTTTTCCTGGTTCCAAAATATCTATTAATAATTTAGTTTTAGCAAGTAATGATAAAGAATTTGAAATTAATTTTAGAGATGTAATTACATATGGTTTATTTAGTTACATTTATGATCAATCCGACAATGAATTAGTTATTTTAAACACAAATGATAAAAGTGATATTATAAAAATAAATTTTTTAGAAGATTATAAAAATATTAGCAATATTTCTTTTAGTTTGAAGCTTGATAGGCTTCCAATTATAAGTAACAATATTTGTTTACGTTCAAATGAAAATTAAAAAAACTTTATCAACATCTTTTATTATATTTTTTCCTTTTTTTTTAATTATTCTAATAAAATTTTCTATTAATATAATTTTAAAAGATTTTAATTATTCTCATAAAAGTCACAATGTAAGTGTTCCCGTTGTTAATTGGGTAAAATATTATTTTGAATTGGAAAAAAAAAAAATTAAAAATTATTTTTTAAATTTGAATGATAATAAAAAAAGATTATCTGCTGTAAATATTTATATTCCAGAAAAATCATCTAGAGCTTTATTATCAAATGTTCCTAGTTCAACAAAAATATATGTTGATGCTTTAATTGATATAGATGGAAATAAAGAAAAAGCAATGTTGAGATATTTAGGAGATAATCCTAGAAATTGGATGTTTCATAAAAAATCAATTCGTATCAAGCTAAGGAAATCAAATTTAATAAATAGAACAAGATACTTTCAATTTAAAAATTATGAGGAGACTATTTTAGAAAGATATACAGCTTATTTATTTGCAAAAAATTTAAATATTTTGGCACCTGAAGTAAAAATGATTGAATTATTTGTGAATGATGAAAATTTAGGTGTTTATCTTCAAACAGAAAGATTAAATGAGTCATTTTTAAGAAGAAATAAAATAATGCCAATTAATATTTATAAAGGTGAAGCCTATATGAATAGTGAAAAAAAAATTGGTTTAGAATTTTATTTAGATCAAAACCCTGGATTATGGGAAAAAATATCATATTACAATATGGTTAAAGAAGATGACTATGGAGATTTGATTAATTTTTTTAAAATCATAAAAAAAGCAAATTATTCAAAACAATCCTTGAATAGAATTTTAAAAAATGAAAATTTAGAATTGTTAGCAAAAGCAGCAATTCTTGAATTACTTATTAACAGTCAAAATGGAGATTATATACATAATAGAAGGCTAGCTTTAGACCCTTGGTCAGGCAATTCTTACATTTTGCCATATGATTATAGATATAATTTTTCAGCAATTGATTTGGAAAATAACTACTTAGATCAAAATAAAACAAATCTATTTAATACTTTGAACAAAAGTAGTGAATTTATAAATTATAAATATAATTTATTGCATAAATTAATCAAAGAAGAGAAAATTTTTAGAAATGTTATAGATGAATTGCTAGAAATAAAAGATAGATATTTAAATAGCAAAAGAATTGATTTGGGTTCAGTAAATCCACTGGCTATCAATGACAAAAAAAATAACCGATTATTTAAAGAAAACTTTGATGATATTATTTCTTCCCTTCAAGAAAGAGAGCAAAAATTATTAAATATTTTAGAACAAGATCCAAAAGTTACATGGGAAGTAACAAAAAAGGGGTTTAATATAATTTTAGAAGATTCCGCACCAATATCTAATTTACAAGTGAATTTTAATGACAGTAAACCAAAATGGATAGTTTTTGATTATAATAATAATAAAATTATAGATGAAAAAGATTTATATTTTTATCCAAATAACAAAAATAAATTTGAAATTGATCTTAGGTTTTTTGCTAATAGAATTGCGATTAATGAAAATATTTTTGGGGCAAACAAAAAAATTATAACTGGTAGAACCAAATTTTCTTTTTTTGTGGATAATAACCAGACTCCCTCTAAATTATATACATTTTCAAGTTCAATAAAAAAAAAAATAAAATTAAACAATAAAAATTTAGCCTCTGCTTCACCAAGTTTAAACAACCTTGTTATTAAACACAATAAAGAGAAACCTAAAATTTTAAGTGGAGAAATTTTTGTAGATAAAGATTTAATTATTAGCAGCCCAACTAAAATTTTAGAGGGCACAACTTTTACATTAAAAAGGGACGCAAGTATTGTTTTCGAAAACAAAGTAGAAGCAATAGGATCAGAAAAAAAACCCATTGTATTTAAAAATAATTTAGAAAATAATTATTTTGGTACTGTAGCGGTTCATGGTTTAAAAACAGAGGGTAGTGTTTTTAAGAATGTAGTTATAGAGAATGGTTCAGGTAGCTTTATTAATAATATAAATTATTTTTCATCTTTGTCAGTTCATTCAGCTAAAAATTTAATATTTGATAACTTGGTTATAAAAAACAATTCAAAGTATGATGATATGATGCATATAATTTATTCTAAAAATATTAAAGTTATAAATTCAACTTTTTTAAATGCATACAAAGATGCCATAGATGTAGATGTTTCTGATAATGTTTTATTTGAAAATGTAACAATTAAAAACTCAGGAAATGATGGAATAGATTTTATGGAGTCTAAAGCAGAACTAAATGATGTAAAAATTATGCTAAGTGGTGATAAGGGTATTTCTGTTGGTGAAAACTCAAATATTTTAATAATTAAATCTATGTTTAAATCAAATAAATATGGCTTAGCATCAAAAGATTCTTCAATAGCTAAAATTAAAAACTCTCTATTTGAAAATAATAAAATTCAACTAAGCGCTTATAAGAAAAATTGGAGGTATGACTCATCTGGAACCATAAAAGTAGAAGATTCAGAAATATCTTCAAAAAAAAATATAATTACATCTGATCAGTTTGGAGACATTTTAATTTTATCAAGTAAAATTAATGGAGAAATTGATACGAATAATAATGTAAGAATAATAAATAATTAAATTACACTATGAAAAAATTTCAATCTAAAAAAGATAATAATATTTTTTCAAGATTTGAATTTAAATATATTTTAAAAAAAAAAATATCTGAATCTATTAAAAGCGAAGTCATGCAATTTATGCAGCAAGATAATTTTACAAAATACAAAGATTATTATTTAGTTAGATCTTTGTATTATGATAATTATTTTTTTTCTCATTTTCATGACAAAATAGATGGAGTTAAAAATAGACATAAATTTAGAATTAGAACTTATGCAGAAAATGAAAAAAAAAATATACCAATTTTTTTAGAAATGAAAGGAAGAAATAACTTAAGAACTTTTAAAAATAGAACCAGTATAAATTTAGATGATCTTTTACTATTTTATAAAAGAAAAAATATATTTGTTTTAAAAAAAAAATATTTTGAAAATAATTTAATACATAATTTCATATTTGATGTTTATAGAAAAAATATATCACCAAAGGTATTAATCGATTACAAAAGATTGCCATTGGTAAGTAAAAATGGATTATATTTTAGACTTACATTTGATAGTGAATTACAGGCATGCGTTTCCAATAATGTATTTGGTAATGATTATAATTGGAAAGCTTGTATACCTGGATATGATATTCTAGAGGTAAAATTTGATTTTACTATTCCACCATGGTTTCATAGAATCATACAAAATTACCAGTTAAAACGTTTGTCCGTATCGAAATTTGTGTTAGGCTTAGAAGCAACAAATTTAGCATACGATTATGAAGGAAGATAAATAATAAAACTTGTGTTTAAATATAAAGTATTTGATAATTTTTTAATTAATGAAGATTTTCAAGAGGTTTCTAAATTAAATTTAGGTGAGATTAGTGACAATGGTAAAAGAGTTTTTCATAATAGAATATATAAAAATGGCAAAATAGAGTCTTCATGCATTAGCAAAGAAACTATTAAAAGAATGCATGATAAATATTTTTCAAAAGCTTTAAATGTGCTAGAGGAACTCTCTCCGAAAAAAGTAAACCTTTATGAATACTCAGAGTTTCATATTGTTATAGCAGGTAAAGACTACATATACCCAATACATGTTGATGCTCATAGTAAATTATTGAGTGGAGTAATATATTTAAACCCTAAAAAAAATACCGGTACAAGATTGTATGAAGAGAATAAAAAAAACTTTATTGATTTAGAATGGAAATCAAATAGAGCATTATTTTTTTCGAGAAGTAAAAATTCATTTCATAGTTACAAGTCAAATGGTATTTCAAAAAGAATCACTTTAATATACAATTTGATGACAACAAATGTTAAAGAAGTGTGCAAAATTGATGGAAATTCATATGCAATACTAAAGATTAGCGAATACTTTAAAAAATTTTTAAGACGTTAAAAGGCCTAGAAATTATTATCTATACTAAATTTAAAAAAATTACCAATGAACTTAAATAATTTGCTATTTATAAAATTATTAGTGCAAATTAATTTAATTTAAATTTGCCATAATAACAATTTAGGTTTAGAAGGGTTGTGTCTAAAATGAATAATTATAGCACTCAAAGAGTCGAATTAGCTGCAGCATTTAGATGGACTGCCAGATTAGATATGCACGAGTCGGTTGTTAACCATTTTAGTTTATCTGTTGAAGATGACTCATCAAAATTTTTAGTTAACCCTGGTTGCACACATTTTAGCTTAATTAAAGCCAGTGATTTAATTCTTGTAAATAGAAATAATATTCGTCAGTCAATAGCACATATTAATGAAGATAAAAGACCATTAGAAACAGCCTTAGATTTGCATGGCTCTATTCATTCTAAAAATAAAAATGCAAGATGTATACTTCATGTTCATTCAAAATTTGCAACAATTGTATCCACATTTAAAAGTACTAGTGGTAAAAATAGATGGATCGGATGTCTACCCCCCATAGATCAAAATACCATGAGATTTTATAATAGAGTATCAGTTGACAATAATTATGATGGCATAGCAAAAGGCAAAGAGGCTGAACGAATATCAACAAAAATTGGTAATAATAGTATTTTACTTTTAGGAAGTCATGGACCAATAATTATAGGTCCTAGTGTAGCGAAAGCATTTTATGATTTATATTATTTTGAAAAAGCCTGTGAAACTTATGTTAGAGCATTATCCACTGGTCAAGAGTTAGAAATATTGTCCCATGAAATAGCAGAAAAAACTGCAAAACAAATGGAAAATTATAAGCCATCAAAT
>MDTE01178179.1_pt1 | contig 10639 bp, 8 predicted proteins | sample 811231 | NCBI WGS metagenome assembly MDTE01 (sample SAMN05326651, study PRJNA326480) | marine metagenome | isolation source: seawater | place: Indian Ocean: Red Sea | collected 2010 | reverse complement strand
GAAAAAGTGCTTCCACCTTCGATGGAAACAGCCAACCCTTCGATAATGGCCTTCAATCCTTTGTGTTTTTCCTGCTTTCCAAGAACTCGAAGCCCCCTCAGAAGAGGAAGCCCAGCATCCACAAGGGTGGCCAATTGTCGGGTAAAAGTGGTCAGCACCTTGGCTTTGACTTTGGGATTTTTGGGGGGCGCAGTAAGCCATTTAGGGAGAGGGATCTCAATGGAACCTTTACCACCCTTCTTGGATCCTGAAGCCTTGGCTTTCCCTTTCGACTTACCCTTGGACTTGGCTGGAGCAGCAGCTGCCTCCACGCTGGTCGGGTGCAACCCCATCTGGCCCAGACGCGTCAAAGCCTCCTTCTGGCTGGGTGCATCCATGCTTCCCTTTTGTTCCTGGCCTTTGGAATCCAGGGCGATGTAGTCGAACTTAGCCATAGGTGAAAAAAGATCTTAGGTGTATTTCATGACTTCTTCAATGGAAGAATCACCATTGAAGATACTTCGCAAACCATCCTCCCGTAGAGTGATCATTCCCTCTTCAACGGCTTTTTGGCGAATGACAACGGTGGGCGCCCGCTCATTGATCAGGGTGCGAATCGATTCGGAAACTTTCAGCAACTCATAAATGCCTTTTCGCCCCTTGTAGCCGGTGTCACTGCACTCTCCACAGCCGCTACCGTAAAAAAACTGTTTTCCGACCACATCCTCCGGCTTGAGGGATAACTGCTCAATCTGTTGCTCGGTGGGCTCGAAACCCGTCTTGCAGTCACTGCAAATGGTGCGAACCAGTCGTTGGGCCAAAACGCCCATGAGGGTTGAAGAAATCAGGAATGGCTCCACCCCCATGTCGACCAAACGAGTGACGGCCCCTGGAGCGTCATTGGTATGCAAGGTACTGATCACCAAGTGACCGGTCAACGATGCCTGAATCGAAATCTGAGAGGTCTCAAGATCACGCATTTCCCCTACCATGATGACATCGGGATCTTGACGAAGGAAGGCGCGCAGGGCTTTGGCAAAGGTCATTCCCACCGATTCCTTCACGGGCACCTGCATGATACCCTCGATATCAAACTCCACTGGGTCTTCGACAGTCAAAAGCTTGATCCCGGTTTTGTTGATCCTGCGCAGACAGGAGTAGAGAGTCGTGGTCTTGCCGCAACCCGTGGGGCCCGTCACCACAAAAATACCGTTCGGCTCCTCGATGACTTCCTCGACATACTCCATGATCGGTTCCGGAAAACCCAGATGCTCAATCCCCAGATTCACCGCTGAGCGATCCAAGACACGCAGCACCACCGATTCGCCAAATTGGGTTGGCAAAGTAGAAAGACGCAAGTCGACCTGACGGCCGTTGATGTTGCATGAAATACGCCCATCCTGAGGAAGTCGCCTTTCAGAAATGTCCAGATTGGCCATGATCTTGAGACGCGATGCTACTGGCATGGCCAGATGCAGTGGGGGGGGCGTCATTTCATAAAGAGCGCCATCCACACGGTAGCGAATCTTGAACTCATCCTCAAAGGGCTCGAAGTGAATGTCACTGGCTCGGTCCTGAACCGCCTGCATCAGCACCAGATTGACAAACTTGACGATGGGCATGTCATCGTCTTCCAGAGAAAGGTCTACCGCACTGGCATCGACGGTATCTTCTAAATCCTCGGGATTGACATCTTCGACCACATCGTCGATCTGGCTGATAATTTCAGCAATCCCACTCTCAATCTGCACCTTGTTCATCCCGCCTCCATAGGCCTCTGCCAAGGCTTTTTCGACCTCACTGGGATCGGCCACCATCACCTGGATGGGGTAAGGAACCACGTAACCCAATTCGTCAATTTTGGAGGGATCGAGCGGATCGACGAAGGCCACCTGAAGCATTTCATCTTCCAACCCCACAGGGATGCATTGATATTGCTGGGCAGTTTCCGCATTCATGACCTCCTTGAGTTCGTCGGTGATCATGGAAGGATCCACAGCAACAATCGGAGCGCCTAGGTAATCGGCAACGATTTGCAGGATGGTTTCGGCATCCATGAACCCTAGATCCTTGATGGCCGCGATGGCGTTCTGCGCGCCGCGGTTCAGGGCTTCGCTGACCTCCTCGAGTTGAAGATCATCCAGCATCTGTTGATCTCTCAACAGTCCCAACAATGGATCAGATAGGGTATCAGACATGCGAATTCAAGTAGTTGAAATTATCCTCCTTGTGCCTCTGCTTCGGCGGCCGCTCTGGCTTCGTGAATTTCCTGCAGCTTGCCCATGACCGTGTTCGGATCCTGGGATTTGGTAATCACTTGATCTTCGTCAATCATGCCGGCTTCGTACTTTTCAATCAAGTAACCATCCAGCGTCACCATACCGTATTTGGCTCCCGTCTGGATGTCAGAATTGATACGGAAGGTCTTGTTGTCGCGGATCAAGGCAGCAATGGATGGCGTATTGATCATGATCTCAAACACAGCTACACGACCTGGCTTATCCGCACGAGGCACCAGAAGTTGAGAAATCACCGCCTGCAGCACCGTGGAGAGCTGGATACGAATCATTTCCTGCTGATTGGTCGGGAATGCGTTGACCAGACGGTCAATTGTCTTCGCAGCTCCAGTGGTGTGTAGCGTTCCAAACACCAAATGACCCGTTTCGGCAGCCGTGATGGCCGCCTCAATGGTTTCCAAGTCACGCATCTCACCCACAAGAATCACATCAGGGTCCTGACGCAAGGCTCGACGCAGCGCTTCTGCAAAACTCGGAACATCCACATGCACCTCGCGCTGAGTCACCACCGATTGCTTGTGGTAGTGATAATATTCGATCGGATCCTCAATGGTGATCATGTGAACATCATCGCGCTCGATGTTCATGATGTTCAGCAAAGAGGCCAAAGTCGTACTTTTACCCGAACCTGTCGGCCCCGTGACCAGGACGAGACCACGCGGTTTGTAGAGCAGTTCCTTCACGCTGGGAGGAATCCCAATTTGCTCCATGGTCAAAAGGGTGTTGGGGATCTGGCGCAATACCATGGCAAAGTCGCCCCGCTCCTTGAAGACACTGACACGAAAACGCGCCGCATCCCCAAAGGCAAAAGCAAAGTCTGCCCCCCCGTTTTCCCTTACCTGCTGAATGTTGTCTTCAGAAGAAATACTCCGCATCAAGTCTTCGGTGTCATCCGGGGTCAAGGCAGGCCCTTCGACCTTGTGTAGGGTACCATGAACGCGAATGGCCGGGGGGATCCCCGTACGGATGTGCAAATCGGCGGCACCCTCGGATACCATCAACTGCAACAAATCTGACATCGAATAGGACATATGTCGGTCGGTCGAATTAAATTACTAAAGTTGTGTTGGGCATGGAACTCAAATGCAAGCCATTGCAATTTCCAAGCTTATTTTCGAGTTTTTGACAGCATGGCTTAGGCCAAGTCCGCTGGCTATTCATTGGCCGTAGCACGCACCACCTCTTCCACAGTGGTCAACCCGGAAGTCACTTTTCTGGCTCCGTCCTCGCGGAGGGTTTTCATCCCCATTTCTCGCGCAGCCTTACGGAGAACCGAGGCAGGAACCTTGTCATAAATCAATTTGCGGGCCTCATCCTCCACCACAAAGATCTCAAAAATGCCAAAACGCCCACGGTGGCCGGTGCCCGTGCAATGACTACAGCCCTTACCTTTCTGGTAGTTGGGCTCTTCCACGGCCGCAGGATCGATCCCAATGGATCGGAGCTGATTTTCCGTGTATTCGTACGGTGCCGTACACTTGGGACAGAGTTTTCGCACCAGGCGTTGAGCCATCATGGCTCGGGTTGAGGAGGCTACTAGGAAGGGTTTGATGCCAATGTCAATCAAACGGGTCACCGCACTGGGAGCATCATTGGTATGAAGCGTAGAGAAAACCAAGTGACCCGTCAGGGACGCGTTGATGGCGATGGTGGCAGTCTCCATGTCACGAATTTCCCCCAGCATGACCACGTTGGGCGATTGACGCAGCATGGAACGCAGCGCATGGGCAAAGGTCAGGCCCACGGTTTCGTTGACCTGAACCTGGTTGATCCCGGCCAACTGATATTCGACCGGATCCTCCACTGTGATGATCTTGCGGTCCGGACGGTTGATGAAGTGCAGACAGGAATAAAGTGTGGTGGTCTTTCCAGAACCGGTGGGGCCGGTCACCAGCAAAATACCATCCGGCAGGCTGATCACTTTTTCGAAGGTCTGCTGATCATCGGTGAAGAACCCCAGCGTTGGAAGACCAAGCTTGAGCCCGTCCTTGTCCAGAATACGCATGACGATGCTTTCACCATGAGTCGTGGGCACGGAGGAGACACGCAAATCAATCACCTTGTCCCCGACATCACACTGAATACGACCATCCTGGGGGATGCGCTTCTCAGAAATGGACATGTTGGAATCGATCTTGAGACGAGCGATGACCGTACCCTGCAAACTCTTGGGAGGACTTTTGACCACATGACAGACACCATCAATGCGGTAACGCACGCGGAAAGAGTGCTGCATGGGCTCCAAATGAATATCCGAGGCGCGCGAGCGGTAAGCATCAATGATGATTTGATTGACCAGCTTGATGATGGGGGCATCTGCGTCGACGGTCACACCGGTATCGGCTTCCAAGGCTCCCATGGAGGCAATCTCCACTTCACCCTCGGTGATGTCCTGAATCATCTTGCTGACCGAGTCGTCCTTGTTTTCGCGCCCGCCGTAATAGCGTTTGATGGCATTCTGAATTTCCTTTTCAGAAGCCACTTGAATATCAACCTGCCTTCCTAGGGCAACCTGAAGGCCATCGACCGCTTCCAGATCGGTCGGGTCGGACATGGCCATGGTGACGCTGTCATCACTCGCAAAAATGGGAACCGCATTGAAGCGCTTTACAATGTTTCGAGGAACCGCAGAGATCACCGAATCATCCAGCTGCATGGCTTCCAATTCGACCATCTCCAGCCCGGCCTGGGTCGCCTTGGCCATGGTCACGCTCTCTTCAAAGAGCTCTCCTTTGGCCACCAGCACGTCGATGACACCATGGGTGTCGGTTACCTCCCCACTCGCCTCATCCACCTGTTCCTGAGTAATCAGGCCCATGTCAATGAGCGTATCCATCAAGTAGTCGTCTTTCGCAGCCACAGCGTTCTTAATTGGTTGAGTCCTTGAAATTTCGGTAAATCAGACGGCAATCCTGCTACAAGAGGCCGTCCATTGTCAACGCGGACCTGATTCGAACAGCCAGAAGGCATGCCTCCTCAACGCAGTATTTTCCCCGGATTTTATCATTCCTTTGGAGCTTCCATTTGGTAAACTCTGACCAACCTTTGCCTGGCAGCTAGCGAATCAACCCTGCAGGCGGCCGACGTCTATGAGTGAAAAAGTGAATATAGGGTTCATTGGAGCAGGTAAAATGGCCTCTGCTCTGGCTGGAGGGTTCGTCCGCAAGGAGCAAATCGGCCCCGATCAGCTGATGGCCAGCGATCCCTACGCTGCTTCCCGCGATGATTTTGCCTCCTTCACCGGCGGCAAGACCACCGAACACAATCATGAAGTCACCAGCTTTGCCGACATCGTGTTTCTGGCCGTCAAACCCGATCGCTATGCCGAGGCCCTGCAATCCATCCATGCCTACTGGCGGGAATCCCAATGCCTGATTTCAATCGTTGCGGGTGTTTCCACCGAGCAACTGGCCTTTTACTTGCCCGCTGGAGGGCGTGTCATTCGAGTCATGCCCAATACACCGGCAATGTTGGGAAGCTCTGCCTCAGCCCTTTGTCTGGGTGAATTTGCCACCGATGAGGATCGACAGCGGTCCCTTGCGCTCATGTCAGCGGTAGGAACCGCTGATGTGGTCACCGAAAAAATGATGGATGCGGTCACCGGTTTGAGTGGTAGTGGCCCGGCTTATGTCTACCAATTCATCGAAGCGCTGAGCGATGGTGCGGTGGCTGCGGGCCTTTCACGAGATCTGGCAACCAAGCTCGCCGCCCAGACGGTGCTGGGTGGAGCACGCATGGTTCAGGAGACGGGGCTGCACCCTGGCATTCTCAAAGACATGGTGGCCAGCCCCGGAGGCACCACCATCGAAGGCCTCCACGCGTTGGAGAAAGGCGCTCTGCGCGCTACGGTGATGGATGCGGTGCGGTCGGCAGCATCCAAATCGCGCAAGTTGGGTCGGAGGTCTGGCCCGGCCAAATTGCCCCCCCTACCCTGAGGCACCATGCCCTTTCCTGGCCCCACTCCCAAACAAGCGACTTTGCTGTGGAGCGCCCTCAGCGGTCTGGCCATCGCCATCATACTCGGGTTGTTGGGCGCCTTTTTTGCAGGTTTGGGCTGGTTGGCCAATCAACTCTCCTCAGTGCTCCTTCCCCTGGCGGTCGCCGGCATCATCGCCTACTTGCTCGATCCGGTGGTGGGTTGGTTGGAAAAGCGGCGCTTGGGGCGCACCTGGGCCATCGTGGTGGTCTTTGCCATGGCCCTCTTTCTGCAGATCGCCTTTTTTGCGGCGTTTGTCCCGAGCCTGATCAAGGACACCAAAAAACTAGGGGAAAGCATTCCGCAAATTCGTCAGAAGGCCGTCGACAAATACGTCACCTTCAGCCAGGAACATCCTTTCCAGCAATATGTGCCCGATCAGTTTCAAGGCATCTTGGATTGGCTCACACCCTCCCCCGAAGCCACCCCTCAGGACGGCCCGCCAAAGGATGTTTCTCCAACCGCAACCGGCAATGGCCCCAACCCTTCTGGAACGGCATCCGCCCCTGAGGCCACCACTCCCACAGCTCAGACCAGCCCGTCGGAGGAAAATGGCATTGCGCTGAATGCCGATCAGATCGGTGATGTGGCCAATGCCCTCTGGCGAGGTGTGATCGGCTTGGGCGAGTGGCTCAAATCCAAGATCGAAAATGTGTCCTCCATGTTTGGCATGCTGGCCGGGTTTGCTCTGGTGCCGGTTTACGTCTTTTATTTTCTAGCTGAAAAAAAGGGTATCCAGCACAACTGGACCCGCTACCTGCCGGTGCATGAGTCCTGGATCAAGGAGGAAATCGTCTTTGTCCTTCACTCCATCAACGACGCGCTGATCGTCTTCTTCCGAGGTCAGGTACTGGTGGCCATGTGCGTGGGCGGCCTGCTGATGATTGGCTTCTGGCTCATTGGCTTGAGCTACGCAGTGTTACTGGGGTTTGTAGCGGGCATCCTGGGGATTGTCCCCTACCTGGGGGTCATGCTCAGCATTGTGCCGGCACTGATCATTTCGATGGTGGAGAACCCGGGGTGGGCGCATCCAGCCCTCACCTTGGGCGTCTTCGTGCTGGTGCAGATGGCTGAAGGCCTGGTGATTTCCCCGCGCATCATTGGAGATCGTGTGGGAATGCATCCCCTGACCGTCATCATCGCGATCATGATTGGCACCACCCTCATGGGAGGCATCATTGGTGGGGTGCTGGCCATCCCGCTGACCGCAGCCCTGCGCACTCTCATGTTCCGTTACGTGTGGACCGAATCTCCCATCTCCTTTCGGAAGCACCCGGCAGCCACTGCCGACCACACTGTTTCCAACGCTTCCGAAGTTTCCGAGGCATCCAAAGCGGCACCTTCGACCCAGGAGTGATCTTCTAACGATTGCCGGCAAAAGCCAGCAAGAGAGGTCTTGACCTTTTGGTATTTTGGCACCTGAAGATCCAGGCATTCTGGCGTCTGTGGAGAAATCCGCCAGGCAGCGCTTCAGCCGCAGCCTCTGATGAAGCCCATTTTAGTCCATCCGACGAACATCCACCGCCTCCATGCCCGCGGCGCGGATGGCCTGCATGCCGAGATCGGTGTCTTCGTAAGCCCGGCAGCGCTGCGGATCCACCCCGATACGCCGGGCGGCCTCCAGAAAAATATCCGGTGCCGGTTTCTGGTGAGTCACATCCTCACTGGTCACCACCGATTCGAAGTAATCCAGAAGGTTCAGCTGACGCAGCAGGTCGGGGATGATGGGCTTGACCCCTCCGGTCGCCACCGCCATGGGCAGCTTCCCGTGATGGGCCTTGACGATGTCGATGACGGCCGCCACCGGTTCTACCCGATGCATGTGTGGGAAGAAGGCCTCCTCCTTTTCTCGAGCCACGGCGTGGGCATCCAGTGTCACCCCCTGCTCTTCACTGAGCATTTGGATAATCTGCCAGGAAGGCACCCCTCCCAGGCTGTAGAAGCGATCTTCCGGGAAGTCGATCCCATGTCGCTGAGTCACCTCCTGCCAGGCCAGCCAGTGCACGGGCATGGAGTTGATCAAGGTCCCGTCGCAATCAAAGATCAATCCCTCGATCGGATGGCTCACAGATTCATCTCCTTGAGTTTGGTGGCCAGGTCGTCCTGCATCAGTGGCTCGATCACAGTATCCAAGTCGCCTTCCATGAGTGCGGGCAGATTGTAGAGAGTCAGCTCGATGCGATGATCGGTGACCCGGTTCTGAGGAAAATTGTAGGTGCGAATCCGCTCATTGCGCTCCCCGGTGCCGACCTGAGCCTTGCGCTGAGCAGCATACTTGGCGTGCTCTTCAGCAATCTTCCTTTCCAGAAGTCGTGAGCGCAGCACGGTCATTGCCTGAATCTTGTTCTGCTGCTGTGAGCGACCATCGGCACAACGCACGATCAGGCCACTGGGCTTGTGCTGGATCTGAACCGCCGAGTCGGTCGTATTCACCCCCTGCCCTCCCGGCCCGGAAGCACGACACACCGACACCACGATGTCATCGGGTTTGATGTCGACATCGACTTCCTCCGCCTCAGGCAACACAGCGACCGTACACGTGCTGGTGTGCACCCGGCCCTGGGTTTCGGTCACCGGCACGCGCTGCACCCGATGCACCCCGCTCTCATACTTGAGACGCTTGAACACATCATCGCCCTTGATGCTGAAAGTGATTTCCTTGTAGCCCCCCAGATCCGAATGACTGGTATCCATCACTTCGAGCTTCCAGCGCTGGTCTTCGGAGTAACGGCTGAACATGCGAAACAGATCCGCCGCAAACAGGGCCGACTCCGAACCTCCAGCCCCCGCCCGGATTTCCACGATGGTGTCGCGACTGTCGGTAGGGTCTGGCGGCACGATCCCCATCTGAAGCTTGACCTCCAGCTCAGCAAGCTGGGCCTTCAAGCCCACTAGGTCTTCCTTGGCCATGAGAGCCATTTCTGAATCAGCCGGCTCCAGCTCCAGCAGCTCCTGGTTGTCACGAATCTCCCCTTCCATCTTGAGGAAGGCATCGCCCTGAACGACCAGTGACTTCAACCGATTGTATTCCCGCGAAAGTTCCTGGGATTTTTGCGGGTGGTTGAAAACAGAAGGATCCCCCAGGGCCGATTCCACTTCGGCCAGGCGCTTCTTGAAGCGATCAATGAAAGGTTGAAGATCCATGATGGACGCAAAACGCCCGCAGAAGAACCTCTTCGGGCCTGCTGCGGGCGATGCAGAAAATCGATGCTAGCGCTTGCGCTTCTTGAAGGCAGCTGCTTTTTCCTGAGCCTCCTTGGTCTTGGCCAGACGCTGCTGGAACTTGTCCACACGACCTGCGGTGTCCACAAACACCTGTTGACCGGTGTAGAAAGGATGCGAGGCACTGCTGATACCCAGGATGACCAACGGGTATTCCTGCCCATCTTCCCATTTCACCGTCTGGGTGGTGCGGGCGCAGGACTTGCTCAAAAAACTGAATCCCGAAGCGGAATCTTTGAAAACAACGGGGCGGTAGCTTTCAGGATGAATGTCACTCTTCATAAATAGAGCGAAGGAAACTACCAACCGCTGCCACAATGACAAGCCAAAAAGTGCCGGAAAACCACTCTACCAGATAAAAAGCCCGAGCGCGTGAATCCCTGCCTGCCCAAATCAGACCTTCTGAGGCCGAAGATGGGCCTTGTTCGCAGCCGACCAGGCCCGCACAATCAAAGCATGCACCGGGCCACAAAACCCTGGATTGCCTGGCCAGGGGTCCTCTGTCTTGGGCTCCTGATCGGGCAACCGGTGTGGGCCTGCTTGTGGATCGATGGCACCTCTCTGGAGGGTTCCAAACGGCGCATCAGTGGTGTCTCGATCGCCCAAAGACTTCGAGCCAGTCTGGAATCCACCCCTCGCCTGAAAGACCCTGGCGACAGCCCTGAATCTCAAGCGGTAGGTGACCTCCTCGAAGGCAGGATCGATCAAGCCGTAGAGCAACTCGAGGCCTTGGCCAAGGCCCAGCCCGACACCTACAGCCTCGCAGCCAATCTCGGGACAGCCTACGAACTGAAGGGAGAACTCGCCCTGGCGCACACCTGGATAACCCGCGCCATGGAGCTCAACCCACAAAGCCACCAGGGCACCGAATGGCTGCATCTGGCGATTCTGAAGGCCCGGATGGCCCTGAAAACCCACCCGAATCATCTGAGGAATCAACGAATCATTCCAATCGAAGGGCCCGCGCCCACGTTCACGTTTGAAGGACAATCCTACGACACGCAGCAACTGGCCAAGGCGCTGGAAATCCAGCTCAGCGAGCGGATGCGCCTGGTGAAGCCAAAGGACGCTATCGTGGCCGATCTTCTTTTTTCTCTGGGTTTGATCAGCGCACGAGAACAAACCTTGGAAATCGCCTTGGAACTCTTTGACATGGCCCAGCAAT
>MDTE01004755.1_pt1 | contig 10639 bp, 8 predicted proteins | sample 811231 | NCBI WGS metagenome assembly MDTE01 (sample SAMN05326651, study PRJNA326480) | marine metagenome | isolation source: seawater | place: Indian Ocean: Red Sea | collected 2010 | reverse complement strand
GTTAGACACGGTCAAAGTGAATGGAATTTGCAAAAAAGATTTACTGGATGGGTAGATGTTGATTTGGCTCCCAGCGGTAAATTGGAAGCATGTAAGGCTGGAGAATTAATAAAAGAACTAAAACTAGATATTAACTTTTTTTTCTGCTCTTATCAAAAAAGAGCTATTGAAACTTTAAATCTAATACTAAATACACTTAGAATTAAAAATAATAATATAATTAAGGCCTGGGAACTTAATGAAAGACATTATGGATCTCTCACTGGATTGAATAAAGAAGAAATGAAGAAAAAACTTGGAGAAGCTAAAATACATGAATTTAGAAGATCTTGGGATGTCGCTCCAGATCCTTTAAGTAAAAACAATCCTTACCACCCTTTAAATATAGAAATCTATAAAGATATACCTAAAGATAAAATTCCAGATACTGAATCTCTAAAAAATACTTATGAGAGAGTTATCAAATATTTTGAAAAAAATATTAACGATAAAATAGATAAAAATGTATTAGTTGCAGCTCATGGAAATTCAATTAGAGCATTATGTAAATATTTATTTAAAATTAATGAAAAAGATATTTCTAAACTTGAAATTCCAACAGGAAATCCTCTAGTTCTAGAATTTAATAATAGAATTTTAAAAAATGCTAGATATCTAGACAAAGATAGAGCAAAAAATTTAATTGTTTTTAGTTAGTCGATTATATATTTCTATATCAGTTAGATGTGTAAATTTCTCCTTGCTTTCAAAGCCATATAACATTTCTCTTTCAATCTCTTTATTCCATATTTTAGAAACTGAAAAAGATACATCATTTATTTCTTTAAATAATTTTTTATTAATTATCTGACAACCAGTATAGATAAAATTGTTTTCTTTTTGTTTGAATAGTTTTTTTTCATTTAGTTCAAAATCACCATTAAACCTTTCATCAAAACTTTTATTTTTGTTAACTACCATTAGCAAATTATTCAGATTATTTTCATAATAAAAATTAATCATTTTTTTTATTTCGGAAACATAATTAGAATTCCAAATGGTATCTGGATTAAAAACAATAAAGTCATTTTCAGAAGATGATTTTATTAAATTTAAAATTCCTCCACCTGTATCAAGAATTGTTTCACCATCTTCGATTACTTGTATTTTTAAATCCATATTATTTTTTGAAACAAAATCAATGATCTGATTTTGTAAATAAAATGTATTTATTCTTATATTTTGTATTCCTAATTGATCTAATAAATTCAATGTATTTTGTAATAGAGAAGTATCATTAATATTAATCAATGGTTTAGGTTTTTTTAAAGTTAAAGGTTTTAATCTTGTGCCAAAACCAGCGCATAAGATCAAAGCAGTTTTAATTTTCATTTCATTACTCTAATTTTTTTAGAAAAATTTTTTTCTAAATTATTTTTTAAATCTTTAAAAACATTGTTATCTTTGGTTCTTAATTCTATTAATTGCCATGCATGCGGAATTAACTTTAGATATTGATTTTTATTATCTCTCTTGGACAACCTCGAAAAAATACCAATAATTTTTAAATTTCTTAATACAGATAAAATTTCAAAATCATTTTTAAAGTTTTTTTTATTAATTTTTTTTCTATTAAAAAAAAAATATTTTTTATAAATTAAATCTTTAATTTTTTTTGAAGTTTTTAATCTTACATCATCAATTAAAGATGCTAAATCGTAAGCAATATTTCCATAAACTGCATCTTGTGAATCAATAATCGAAATTTTTTTTTTATTTAACATTAAATTAGAAACATGAAAATCTCTGTGAACAAAAGTATCATTTGGTAATTTTAATTTATTAACTAAATTTTTAATAATTTTTTTTAATTTTTTATTAATTATATATTTTTTTTTTTTATAAATACTAGGAACATACCATTCTAAAAATAAATTTGCTTCTTTTAAAAGTAAATTTTTTGAGTAGTTAGGAATTTTATAATATTTATTGTTAAAATTTTTAATTTTTTTTATTTTAATTTTTTGTAATTTAACTAAAATTTTTAAAATATTATAAAAAATTTCTTTTTTTTTATTTTTTTTTAAAATTTCGTATAATGTTTTATTTCCTAGATCCTCAATTTCTATATAATTATTTTTATAATTTTGAGATATGAGTTTTGGTGCAAAAATTTTTTTTTTTAAAAGAATTTTATTGATTGATGCATAATTAAGTAAATTTTTAATTTTTTCTTTTTTTGCACAAACAATAATAGAACTACTATTTTTATGTTTTTTTCTATAAAAAATTCTAAAAGAAGCATCACCTTTTAAAGGTGAAAGTTTGCTATGGTTAAAATTCATATTCTTTAAGCCTACCATTGAACTTTATTGCTAAAGTTCTTTCTTTCATATCATTGGTATATTCAAAAAAAAGATCTAATCTATTCAATGGTTTTTTACCTAAAAGTTCAGGCCATTCAATTAAAGTAATACAATTTTCTGAATTTTCAAACATTCCTAAATTATTAATATCTTCTTTATCCTTCAAACGATAAAGATCATAATGCTTAATATGAATATTATTAATATCGTATTCAAATACTATATTAAATGTTGGGCTTAAAACTTCACTTATTTTTTTTTTATTTTTAATTTCATAATTATTAATTAACGATCTAACAAATGTGGTTTTGCCTACTCCTATTTCGCCATATAAAAAAATAACATCACCTTTAGATATTATTTTTCGGATTTTTTCAGCTATCTTTTCTAAATCAATAAGCGATGAAATTTTCATCTAATACCAGCTTAATATCGATATGTGTCTGGCTTATAAGGTCCTTCAGTTGTAACACTAATGTAGTCCGCTTGATCTTTAGATAATTTTGTGAGTTTAGCTCCAACTTTTTCTAAATGTAATCTTGCAACTTTTTCATCAAGATGTTTTGGTAGTACATATACTTTTTTCTCATACTTTTCAGAATTATTCCATAACTCTATCTGAGCTGTAACTTGGTTGGTGAACGAGGCACTCATAACAAAACTTGGATGACCCGTTGCGCAACCTAAATTTACTAATCTCCCTTCAGCAAGTAAAATAATTCTTTTTTTGCTTGGAAGTGTAATTTCATGAACTTGTGGTTTTATTTCGTCCCATTTATAATTTTTTAGTGCTTCAACCTGAATTTCGTTATCAAAATGTCCAATGTTGCAAAGTATAGCTCTGTCTTTCATTTCTCTCATATGATCAGCAGTAACTATGTCTTTATTTCCGGTTGCCGTTACTACAATGTCAGCTTCTTTAATCATTTCTTCCATTAAAACAACTTCATAGCCTTCCATGGCTGCCTGGAGCGCACAGATAGGATCTGTTTCTGTTACCATTACTCTAGCCCCACTTTGACGTAAAGATGCTGCGCTTCCTTTTCCAACATCACCAAAACCAGCAACTATAGCTACTTTACCGGACATCATAACATCAGTTGCTCTTTTAATTCCATCAACTAGACTTTCTCTACATCCATACAAATTATCAAATTTTGATTTTGTAACTGAATCATTAACATTAATTGCTGGAACTAATAATTTCCCTTCAGATTCCATTTTTTTAAGAGCCAAAACCCCCGTTGTTGTTTCTTCCGATAAACCTTTTATTGAATTCATTAATTCTTTATATTCTTTATGCATTAATGCTGTTAGATCTCCACCGTCATCCAATATCATATTTGGCTTCCAATCTTTTTTTCCTTCTATGGTTTGTCTAACACACCACCAATACTCTTCTTCTGTTTCACCTTTCCAAGCAAATACAGGTATCCCTGCTTTTGCTATTGCTGCTGCTGCATGATCTTGTGTGGAAAATATATTACAAGAAGACCATCTTACTTGAGCTCCTAATTCAACTAAAGTTTCAATTAATACTGCTGTTTGAATTGTCATATGAAGACAACCTAATATTCTAGCTCCTTTAAGTGGTTCTTTTCCTTTATATTCTTTTCTCAACGCCATTAACCCAGGCATCTCAGTTTCAGCTAATGAAATTTCTTTTCTTCCAAATTCTGCTTGATTGATATCCTTTACTTTATAATCGGTCATAAAAAACGGTTTTTAACAACTTTATAAAATTAAATCAACTTTTGTTTTAAACTTTTGGAAAAGTTATTTCAATTCTTGCACCTTTCTCTTTGTTGTTTGATGCATGAATTTGGCCATTATGAAGCTCAACTAAGTTTTTAACGATATTTAATCCAAGTCCAGAGTGTTCTCCAAATTTTTCCGGCCTATTGCTATAAAATCTTTTAAAAATTTTCTTTGTATCTAATTCTTTAAAACCTGCTCCTTGATCAATTACATTTAAGTTAATATTTCCACTTTTCTGTTTATTTAACTCGACATCTATCTCTTGATTGTCTTCGCTAAAAGATATTGAGTTATCTAGTAAATTAGCAATAATTTGTTCAACTCTATTTTCAATACCCAAAATTTTATAGTCTTTTGAACCATTAGTTATTAATTTAACTGATATGCCTCTTTTTGAGTTATAAATACTATTATAATCATCTACAACTGATTTAGTTATAATTCTTAAATCTAGCAGTTTCATTTTTTCAGAAGATATTGCAACCTCATCTTTTAACATTTGTGAATAATCAGTAATTAATCTTTCAATTCTTTCTACATCATGGGAGATAATATTAATTAATTTTTCTCTTTGGTTTTTATCATCTGTGTCGGAAATAATTTCCGAAGCACCTTTAAGAGATGCCAATGGATTTCTAATTTCATGAACTAGGTCAGTAGAAAAATTTTCAGCTACATTTATTCTTTTATTTAATTCTTCTGTCATTTCATCAAGAGATTTTGATAATACTCCAATTTCATCATTTCTTTTTTTTATTCCTTCTATATTAGTTTTTTCTTTACTTTTTTCTTTAATAATATTTGTGTAATTAACTAAATTTTTTATTGGTTTTAAAAAATATCTATTTAAGACAAATGAAAAAATTAAGATTACAATTGCAACAAATAATGCTGTTCTTATTATAAAACTTTTTCTTTCATTTATAGCAACTTTGATATCATTTGCTGTTTCTGTGATTATTAAATATCCTAAATTTTTATCTCCATTATTAACATTCTTCATTGTTACTAATAAAAATTTTTCATAACTATCTTGCGTAATTGTAAATGGCTTTCCATGCTCTATTGAGTCAGCATAATTAATAAGTTCTTTTTTTAATTTAGATGATGATTTTTCTTCAACATTATTTTCTTTTTTTTCTGCTTTTTTTATCTCACTTCCTAAAATATCCATTTCTACTATTTCTAATTTTTGTGAAAAAGATCTTGGATCTAAATCTAATGTATCAGTATCTCCAATCAAATTAAATTGATTATCAAATATCACAACTCTATCTAAATTTTGAAAAAGAAATCTTGTTGAAAATAAAAACTTTCTAATTTCTTCTTCTGTAAAATTTATTTTTAGTCTATTGATATGTTCTGTTGTGTCTTTTATAATTTGTATATGGTTTGTTGCTTTATTTTTTATAAGATTTGGTTGGATGCTTCTTAAATAAAGTAAAGTTAAAATGCTTATAAATAAAAATATTACAAAATTTATAAAAAGAAATTTTTTAAGTATAGATAAATTTTTTATAAAAACACCTAACATTAACTAACATTCCATCGATAACCACTACCATATCTAGTTTCTATTGCAGAAAAATTATTATCCACTTTTTTAAACTTTTTTCTTATTCTTTTAACATGACTATCAATAGTTCTGTCCTCAATATCAGTATCTTCTCTGTATGCAATATCCATTAACTGTGATCTTTCTTTTATAATTCCTGGTCTTTTAGCAAGCTCTTGAACAATTAAAAATTCTGTTGTTGTTAGTTTATCTGGTAATTGTTTACCATCCCATTCGCATTCTAATTGTGATGGATCAAGCTTTAGTTTTCCATGATTAATAATATTTTTTGAATCTTCAATATTGTTAACATTTTTCTTTCTTAGCTGAACTCTTATTCTTTCTACAAGAACTTTAATAGAAAACCCTCCTGATTTTTTAATAAAATCATCAGCACCTAATTTAAGACCTAATAATTCATCAACTTCTTCGTCTTTAGATGTTAAAAAAATAACTGGTAACGATGTTTTTTTTCTTAATTTTTTTAATAGTTCTTCTCCATCCATTTTTGGCATTTTAATATCTACCACAGCTAAATCAGGTGGTGTTCTGTTAAGACCAATTAGAGCACTTTCCCCGTCTAAATAGGTTTGAACTTTAAAACCTTCTTTTTCTAATGCTATACTGAGGCTCGTAAGAATATTTCTATCATCATCAATTAATGCTATTGTTTCTTTCATAAATCACTTTAAAAATACTAAATTGTTCTAATTTGGGCAATAGGGAGTATAGAATTAATGTAAGTCTCCCCAATTATCACCAACATTTAAATCAACTAACAATGGTATAGAAAATGAATGAAGATTACTATCTTTTACACTAGACATTTCATCTTTTATAATTTTTGAATATTTGTTTGCTTCTTCATTTTTTACTTCAAATATTAATTCATCATGAATTTGTAAAAGAATTTTACATTTATTATTTTCAATTTCTTTAAATTTATCATTTATTCTTATCATTGCCATTCTCATTATTTCTGATGCCGAACCTTGTATTGGAGCATTAATCGCTGCTCGTTCTTGAAAATTTCTTACATTATAATTTTTATCATTTATTCCAGTAATATACGTTCTTCTTCCAAAAATATTATTAACATAACCGCTTTTTCTACAAAATTTAATTGTTGATTCCATATAATTTTTGATTTCGGGAAATTTTAAGAAGTAAGAATTTAAAAAATCTTCTGCTTCGTTATTTGAAACTCCTATTTGTTTTGCTAAACCATATTGAGATATCCCATAAATAATTCCAAAATTTATTGTCTTTGCTTTCCTTCTCATATCTGAATCTATATTTTTTATTTTAGTATTAAATACTTGGCTAGCCGTTAAAGAATGGATATCTTCATTATTATTAAATGCTTTTTTTAATTCTTTGACATCAGCTAAATCTGCTAAAATTCTCATTTCAATTTGATTGTAATCTGCTGAAATTAATGTGTGTTTATCTTCTGCTATAAAAGATTTTCTGATATCTTTACCATCTTCAGATTTTATTGGTATATTTTGTAAGTTTGGATTGCTAGATGCCAATCTTCCTGTGGAAGTTGCTGCTAACAAAAAAGATGAATGAACTCTTTTTGAATTAGAATTTATATGTTCCTGTAATGAGTCAGAATAAGTATTTTTAAGTTTTGTGACCTGCCTCCAATCTAAAACTAATTTTGGTAATTCATGTCCTTTATAAGCAAGGTCCTCTAAAACCTGGGCACTAGTAGCAAAACTCCCTTTTTTTGTTTTTTTTGTAGATGAAATTTTCATCTCATTATACATCACTTCACCTAATTGTTTTGTTGAAGCAATGTTAAATTCTTTTTTAGATAATTTAAAAATTTTTTCTTCTAAATTTTTTATTTTTTTTTCAAATTTTTCAGATAAAGATTTAAGGAACTTTTTATCTACTTTAACTCCATTTATCTCCATTGAAGCTAAAATTTTAATTAAAGGTTTTTCAAAAATTTCATAAATATTTAGTAAATTCTCTGATTTCAAATTTTGTAAAAAAAATTTATATAATCTAAAAGTTATGTCCGCATCCTCTGCTGCATAATTTTTAGCTAATTCAATACCAACTTCACTAAAATTAATTTGCTTTTTTCCAGTTCCAACTAAATCTTTGTATGAAATTGTTTTGTGATCTAAATGAATTTGAGACAATGTATCCATATTGTGTCTATTTTTTCCTGCATCTAGAACATAGGACATTAACATTGTGTCTTCCATTGAATGCATTTCTATTCCTCTATAATAAAGAACAATATAATCAAACTTAATATTCTGACCTATTTTTTTTATACTTTTATCTTCCAATATTAATTTAATTTTTTTTATTATTTCTTTTTCAATTAAGTTATTTCCATTTTTATGTCCTAGAGGAATGTAACAAGCTTTCCCAATTTCAGTAGACAAAGATATGCCAACTAAATTTGCTTCATGAGGGTCTAGTGACGTTGTTTCAGTATCTATTGCTATTTCTCCAGTTTCTTCTGCTTTATTCAGCCATTTATCTAAATCTTTAAAATTTGTAATTAATTCATAATTTTTACTATCTATCTTTCGATTTTTATTTAATTTTTTTTCATTTTTTTTTTCATTTAAAAAGTTAACTTCTCCATAAGTTGATATTACGGAACTTAACAGTCTATTAAATTCCATTTCCCTTAAAAAACTATATAGTTTATCTTTGTCAATTTCCTTTAATTTAAATTCAGTAATTTCATTTTTAACTGGAACATCTTTTTTAAGTGTTACTAATTTTTTACTAATAATAGCCTTGTCCTTATTTGAGATTAAACTTTCTCTTCTTTTGTTTTGTTTTACTTGATCTACTTTTTTCAAAAGATTTTCTAGATTTCCAAATTGATTAATTAATTCTGAAGCTGTTTTAATGCCTATACCAGGAACTCCAGGTACATTGTCACTACTATCTCCAGCTAAAGACTGAACATCTATTATTTTTTCTGGTTTAACGCCAAATTTATTGTTGATATCTTCATTGGAAATATATTTGTTTTTCATTGGATCATAAATACGAACATTATTTCTATATAATTGCATTAAATCTTTATCAGAAGATACAATAGTTACTTTTGCTCCTGCTTTTAAAGCTTGCTCAGAATAAGTTGCAATTAAATCATCAGCCTCATAATTTATTAGTTCGATTGAAGGTAAGTTAAAAGCTTTTACTGATTTTCTTATATATTCGAACTGTGGAATTAAATCTTCAGGTGCATCTGATCTATTACCTTTATAATCAGAATAAATATCATTCCTAAAATTTTTTCTTGCTGAATCAAAAATTACAGCAAAATGTGTGGGCTTTTCTTTATTATCATTTGATTTAGAATCTTCTAATAATTTAAATAACATATTGCAAAAACCACTAACTGCTCCTGTTGGTAAGCCATCACTTTTTCTAGTCAAAGGAGGTAGAGCATAATAAGCTCTAAAAATATAACCCGATCCATCAATCAAATAATAATGATCAGTTTTTTTAATTTTAGTCATAAATAATGTTATCTTAATTTATACTAATGTTATAAATGTATAATTGTTTATGAACAAAAAAAACGTTTTATATGTAGAAAATTTAAATAAAACTTATTCAAAAGACAGTTCAAAATCTATACATGCTTTAAAAGATTTAAACTTAGAAGTGAATGAAGGTGAAATTTTTGGACTTTTAGGTCCAAATGGAGCTGGAAAAAGCACTTTCATAAATATTTTGGCAGGAACAACAATAAAATCTTCTGGAGAAGTTAATGTTTGGGGTTTCAATTTAGACAAAAATCCAAGACAAGTAAGAGCTTCAATAGGAATTGTGCCTCAAGAAGTAAATGTTGACCCATTTTTTACCCCTAAAAAACTTCTTGAACTTCAGGCTGGTATGTATGGAATAAAAAAAAAGGATAGAATTACTGAAACTATATTAAAACTTGTTTCCTTAGACAATCAAGCAGAAAGTTACTCGAGAAGTCTCTCAGGTGGAATGAAAAGAAGATTGTTAGTTGCAAAGGCATTAGTTCATCAACCACCGATAGTAATTTTAGATGAACCTACTGCTGGGGTGGATGTTCAGTTAAGAAATAACCTTTGGGACAATGTCAAATCGTTAAACAAACAAGGAGTTACAATTATACTTACAACTCATTATTTAGCTGAGGCTGAAAAAATGTGTGATCGAATCGGAATACTAAATAAAGGCGAACTTGTAGCCTTAGATAGTACAAAAAATTTGTTAAAAAGAATTCAATCTAAAAAAGTAACCTTTGTTGTAAATAAAAAAGTAGAAATAAATAATAATTTATTAGATTCTTTAAAAGTATTATCAAATAATCAATATGAACTTATTATTTCATATGAGAAGAGTAAAGTAACTATAAATGAAATAATTCAATTAATAAATAAGCAAAATATAGTTATATCGGATATTTTTACAGATGATGCTGATTTAGAAGATGTATTTTTAAGATTAACAAAAAACTAGATTTATTGAATAAAAATAGTATTATAAATTAATGGAAGCAACCAAAACAAATCAAATACAAAAAATACTAAAATATTTTTTATTAATTTTTGCAGGTTCTATTTTGCTTACAATTTCTGCAAAAATAAAAATTCCTTTTTATCCTGTACCAATGACAATGCAGACTTTTGTTGTTTTATTTCTTGGTTTAGCTTTTGGTTACAAAGTGGGCTTAGCTACAGTAGCTCTTTATTTATTAGAAGGTATTTTTGGACTTCCAGTATTTTCTAACTCACCTGAAAAAGGAGTTGGATTAATTTATTTTACTGGACCAACTATGGGATATTTGATTGGATTCTTGTTAGCAGTTTATTTTGCAGGAATTAAACCAGATTGGTTTAACTGGAGCAAAAATAAATACTTTGATGTGCTCGGTGTATTTATTAGATTGGTTTTTGCAGTAAGCTTCATATATATTTTAGGTTTGTTATGGTTGGGATATTTAATTGGCTGG
>MDTE01061775.1_pt1 | contig 10640 bp, 9 predicted proteins | sample 811231 | NCBI WGS metagenome assembly MDTE01 (sample SAMN05326651, study PRJNA326480) | marine metagenome | isolation source: seawater | place: Indian Ocean: Red Sea | collected 2010 | reverse complement strand
TAAATGCATGGTCAATATCATTATCATCCATTATTCTTTTTATAATATCATATCTTTTTAATCGAGCAACAGATTCAAAGTTTTCAAAAGTTGAAATAAAAACCTCCTCAACATATAACATTACATCATTTACTTTTGAAAAATCATAAACTATATTTTCCATTTTTTTACACATATTATTTGCATTATGATTAATATGTACAAATGCTAATAGAAAGTTAAATTCTTGTCTTAGCTTAACAAGCATATGTGCAAGAACCATGCTATCTACGCCGCCTGAGAAAGCTAATATAAAAGACATTTCTCTAATGTGCTTATTACTTTCACCAGCATATTTAAAAAGTTTATTTTTTAAATCATCAATCATACTTCATCAAAAAAATATGGTTTTAAACATTGAATTTTATCCTCATAAGAATTAGGATAAAGAAACCATTCAGTTATCGAAATACTGCTTAATAGTGAATTTCCATCCTGCGGAGTGAAACAAAAACCTGTAATTTCATTGCCATTTCTAACATTTAATGAAGGAATCGAAACAACCGCTTGATTCATTATTCTACCAAAATGTCCATGATCACGACCAAAACTAAAAACTTCGTTTGCATTCATTTTATCTGTAGTAGCTATCTTATCATTTGCATCAAATTTTGTAATTAATTTTTGAACATTAGTTAAATTTTTAACTTTCAAATGAAAATGTAAAATATGCATGTACTGTGTATTAATTATCATGGCCGATGAAAATAAATTTAAATTCATTCCCATGGTTTTAAATAATAATGCAGCATCTCTCGCGTGATGTGTGCCATAATCATTATCCTTATGAGTACCTACCTGTGGAGATGGTAAAAATTTTGAAGTCTGACTTAAATCATTAGATCTTCTAATTAAATTAAAACGTCCTTCAATTAAATTATCTGCTCCTTCATCTAAGACAAGAGTATTTACAATAGTTGATAAATTATGAGTATTACAAGAAACAACATGTATAAATCTATCCTCATTACATACTAAAGCCTTATCATTTATGCCCCTAGCATACATTTTGCCAAAACCAAACTCACTTCCTTGTGCTACAAAACCTTTTGTATTATGTAAATACTTCTGATAATACTTATTCTTATTTTCATGACCATAACCCTTTGGTGTGCAATCTATTACAACACTTGCCTTATTAATAGCTTCTTCAGTTTCAATTTCAGGTTTAAGACCTATTGCATTAAAACCATCAAACTTTGATTCATCAGAACACAATCTCGCTCCTCTGCTTATTAAACTTCTTACCTTTGATCTGTCAGTTGTCAAAGGTGTATTTTTATGAAAAGTAACTTCATCAACCCCTAAATCTTCTTTAAAATCGCAAAGTAAACCAATTAATGGTTCACCTATAGTACCAGTACCTATTACATGCACAATTTTTCTTGACATTTTTTACTCCATTTTTTAATTATATTCAACAAAATCCATTAAAGATAATTTTAATTCATCCATACCTTTATTCTCAAAAGTTTGAATCTGTTCATCAAACTCAGTACCATGCTCAATAAGATAATCTAAACGCTTTAAAATATCTAAATTTTTAAAGTGTTCCATAGACTTCTTTACATATTTTTTCATTAATCTTATTTGATCAATAATAGATGATACATCATTAGATACTGGATCAATTATTTTACTTTCCAATGGAAATCTTGAAGCTTTCCATAAAGCATCATTTAAATATTCCATATTAAAAGACTCTATAAGTTTTCCCTTATCAAAATCATCTACTGCTTGATGAACCAATGCTTGACATAATGCAGCAATCAATTCAACATTTTTTAATGATCTCTGCATGTCACACATTCTAAATTCTATTGTACCAAATTCCATGTGAGGTCGAATCTTCCACCATACTTGTCGAGGCTTTTCAATTGAATCGATTTTCATAAAATCATTTATCAATTTTTCATATTCTTGAAAATCTTTAAATTCTTTAGGTATATTTGTTCTTGGAAAAGCGCCAAACTGCATTGTTCTAGATGACCTCATCCCTGTCAACATGCCTTCAAAAAAAGGCGAATTACAACTTAATGCCAACAGTGGAGATATCCAGCGCCTTAATGCATTTGAAATATGAATTGCATAATTTTCATTAGGAACAGCAATATGAACATGCAATGCAAAAGTAATATTACGTTTCGCATAATAATTCAACTGATTAGCTACCCAATTATATGAGTCATTATTAACAAATCTTTGTTCTTTGCTCAAAGCTGTTGGATGCGTACCACTAATACCTATCCTATAACCAATTTTCTTACCGATTTCTCTTGTATGATTTCTTAAAAACTTTATTTCATCAATAGCTTCTTTTACATTATTGCATATTGAGGTATTCACTTCAATTTCAGACAATATTAATTCATAGCTATATCTTGCAATTAAATTTCTATCTAATTCAGCCATTATTTCTTCAGCCTTATTGATAAGGTCACCTGTAGTAGGTTCGCATATCATATATTCTTCTTCTATTCCTATGGTAAAAGGATTATCGTGTTTAAATTTTATATGGCTTTCATTTAACATTATCATTAAATAACTGAAGTTTCAGTCCATTCACCAAAAACAACTTTCATTGAATCTACAATCTCACCTAATGTAGCATACGATTTTGCTGCATCGATAATTAATGGCATCAAATTATCTCCATTAGAACAAGCTGTTGTTATTTTTTGTATTAATATTTTAACTTTTTTTTCATTACGGGTCAATTTTAATTCATTCAATTGATTTAGCTGCTCATCATAAACTTCTTTCCTTATTTCTAAGATGGGTATTTCATTGTTATCATCACTTTCTACAAAGTCATTGACCCCAACTACAATTCTTCGTTTACTATCTACACGCCTCTGGTAATCAGAAGCAGACTCAGCAATTTCACGTTGAAAATAGCCTGACTCTATACCCTTAATAACACCGCCTAATTCATCTATTTTTTCAAAATAGTCAAATGCTTTTTTTTCAATCTCATCTGTTAATTCTTCAAGATACCAAGAACCTCCTAACGGATCAACAACATTTGCAACACCAGTTTCATATGCTATTAATTGTTGAGTACGCAAAGCTATACCAGCTGCTTTTTCTGAAGGCAATGCTAAAGTTTCATCCATAGAATTAGTATGTAACGATTGTGCTCCACCTAAAACTGCCGCCATAGCTTGAAATGCAGTCCTACTAATATTATTTTCTGGTTGCTGCGCTGTCAAACTAAAACCTGCTGTCTGTGTATGAAATCTTAATTTTAATGAACGTTCAGATTTCGCATTATATTTTTCTTTTAATACTTTAGCCCAAATTCTTCTTGCAGCTCTAAACTTTGCAATTTCTTCAAAAAAATCTAAATGAGAATTAAAAAAAAATGATAATCTAGGTGCAAAATCATCAATATTCAAGCCAGCTTCCAATGCATGGTCAATATAGCAAAATCCATTTGCCAGCGTAAAAGCCAATTCTTGTATTGCTGTAGATCCAGCCTCACGAATATGATATCCACTCACTGAAATAGTATTATACTTTGGCATTTCTTTCGTACAATACTTCATCATATCTACAATCAATCTCATGGATTTATCTGGTGGATAAATCCATTCTTTTTGAGCAATAAATTCTTTTAATATATCATTTTGCAATGTGCCATTGATTTTTGAAATATCAGCACCTTGTTTTTGAGCCACAGCAATATAAAAAGCAAAAATTATTAATGCTGGCCCATTAATTGTCATGGATACACTTATTTTAGACAAATCAATATCAGAAAATAAGACTTCCATGTCTTTAAGAGAAGAAATAGAGACTCCACACATGCCAACCTCACCTTCAGCAAATATATGATTAGCATCATATCCCATCAAGGTAGGCATATCAAATGCTACTGACAAACCCGTCTGTCCTTGTGACAATAAATATTTAAATCTTTTATTTGTTTCTTTAGGAGATCCAAAGCCAGAAAACTGACGCATTGTCCATAATTTTCCTCTATATAAATTTGAATGAATTCCTCTAGTATAAGGAAATTGACCTGGAAAATTTAACTTTTCTAAATATTCATCTTCAGCATTTTCAGGGAAATATAATAAATCAACATTTTCACCAGAAACACTTTTGAAACTATAATCTCTTTCCTTGGAGCTGTCAACATCTTGAAGCCATTTATTTTTTGATTTATTAAAATTAGTGCTCATAATGCTCCTCATTTAATGATTCTGCTTTTAAGATTGAGCTAACATTACTCAAATTAAGCCCAATTTCTTCAAGTAAATCTTTTCTGTCTCCTTGATCAATGAATTCATCAGGAATTCCAAGCCTAAAAAGCTTATTATTATATTTATTTTCCCTCATAAAATCATTTACAGCAGAACCAAAACCACCAATCAAGGTACCTTCTTCAATGGTTATAATTTTATTATATTCATGGCACAATTCATTTAATAGCTTTATATCCATTGGCTTTATGAAACGAGCATTTACTAATGTTGGAAAATAACCTATTATTTTTTTTATTTCATCCATGCCATCAAGTAACATGCCGACCATAGGGCCAACGGCTAAAATCACATCATTTATCCCTTTATGTACAACTTCCCATTTCCCTACCTCTAATATTTCAGCCTTATCATTTAAATTAAATTTTCTAGAATCTGCCTTGGGATATCTGATTGAAAATGGCTTTCTAATTTTTACTGCAGTTGCTAATAAATTACGAAGCTCATTTCCATCTTTAGGAGCTGACACAATCATGCCAGGAAAAGAACGCATAAAAGCAATGTCATTAATTCCATGATGAGTTGGGCCATCTGGACCAACTAATCCAGAACGATCCATGCAAAAAATTATTGGCAATTTTTGCAATAAACAATCATGAATGATTTGATCATAAGCTCTTTGCATAAACGTAGAATAAATGGGAACAATAGGTTTATATCCTGAAGCTGATAAGCCTGCAGAATATGTTACGGCATGTTCTTCAGCAATTCCAACATCAACATACCTATCAGAAAACTTTTTTACAAAAGGTAAAATACCAGTACCAATTTCCATGGCAGCTGTAACGCAAATTATTTTTTCATCTTTTTCTGCAAGTTGCTTAATACTATGGCCAAATACTTGAGAATAATCCAAGGATTCAGATTTCGCCTCATTCTTATACTTACCTTTCAAACTATAATATTTTACAGCATCACTTTCTGCCAGCCTATCCCCTTTGCCCTTTTGAGTATATACATGTAATAAAACTGGTGTATTCATTTTTCTTACAGATTTAAACACATTAATCATACTTGCTATATCATGCCCATCTATAGGGCCAATATATCTCATGCCAAGTTCTTCAAACAATGTTCCTGGAGTAATATATCCCTTAATTCCGCCTTCTGTTTTCTTCAAAACTTTTCTCAAATAAGAGGAAAGGGGTAATTTGCCAGAAATTTTCCAGATATCGTTTCTAATTTTATTATATGTTGGATTTGTTACTATTCTAGTAAGATAATGTGAAAGTGCACCTACAGATTTAGAAATAGAATGGGAATTATCATTAAGAATAACTGTCAACTGTGTTTTATGGTAGCCTAAATTATTCATTCCTTCATAAGCTAGTCCACCTGTCATTGCCCCATCTCCTATTATTGCAACAACTTGGTTTTTCTCCTTATTCATATCTCGTGCATGCGCAATGCCTAAAGCTGCTGAAATTGACGTGCTTGAATGTCCAGCTCCAAAAATATCATGCAAACTTTCATCTCTTTTTAAAAAACCACTAATACCGCCCTTCATTCTTAGAGTCTTAAATTGGTCTCTTCTTCCAGTAAGAATTTTATGAGCATATGCCTGATGGCCAACATCCCATATAAGCTTATCAAAAGGAGAAGTGTATGCATAATGAAGAGCAATCGACAAGTCAATTACACCTAATGGTGAAGAAAAGTGTCCGCCTATGTCTTCAACTACTTCAGTTATGTAATTTTTTATTTCAATTGATAAATCTGGCAATAATGATATGTCAATTTTCTTTAAATCCTCAGGTGAATCTATTTTATCTAAAATTTTATTTTTCATCATGTATTTTATCTATGAAATATTTATGTATCTTATTATTTCCACCAATTTCAGGATGAAATGATGACGCCAAGTGAAAGCCATCACTCAACATGACAGGCTCTCCTTCATAAGAAGCAAGTACATTAATACTGCTATTTGCATTCTTCACTTTAGGAGCCCTAATAAAATAACCTTTAAATGATTTATCTATACTAGAATCAATCATTATATTAGTAAAAAAAGAGTTAACCTGCCTCCCCCATGCATTTCTCCTCACAGTAAAATCCATTAAAGATAAAGGATTAACATGCTTAGTCTTTTTAGTGGATGATAAGAGAATCATGCCAGCACAAGTCCCAAAGATAGGCTTAACATTAGAAAAATCTTTAATAGCATCTCTAAAATTATTTTTCTCAATATGCCTTGAAATTACAGAAGATTCACCGCCTGGAATTATTAAACCTGATAATCCATTTAATTGATTAGGATGCTTTACAAGAACAGATGAAACAGAAAGTTCATCTAATACTTTTTCATGCTGGGCATAGTTACCTTGGAGGGCAAGAATTCCAATTTCCACTACCAACCACGCTCCTGCATCATCTGATCTTCTGGAATTTCTGAAATATCTAACCCCTTCATGGCTGATTTTAATTCATATGAAATTTCTGCCAATTTAGCGCCATCTTCATAAAAAGTCGCTGCTTCAACAATTGCCTTTGCACGCTTTGAAGGATCCTCTGACTTAAATATTCCAGACCCAACAAAAACAGCTTCAGCACCTAACTGCATTACCAAGGATACATCTGCAGGCGTAGCGATACCACCGGCTGAAAAATTTGGAACAGGAAGACGACCAATTTTAGCAACCTGCTTTACTAGTGAAAAAGGAGCGCACATATCACGAGCCATTGACATCAACTCATCGTCATTGGCAGTCGAAAGTTTTTTTATATCACTAACAATATTCCTCATATGACGAACTGCCTCTACAATATTTCCTGAACCAGCTTCACCTTTTGTTCGTATCATTGCCGCCCCTTCTCCAATGCGTCTCAGTGCCTCACCTAAATTTCTAGCACCACAAACAAAAGGTACTTTGAATTTGTCCTTATAAATATGATTGGCATCATCAGCAGGAGTTAATACCTCACTTTCATCTATAAAATCTACCTCTAATGATTCTAAGATTTGTGCTTCTGCAAAATGACCGATTCTACATTTAGCCATTACAGGTATGGAAACCATCTCTTGTATTTCTTTAATCATTTTTGGACTTGACATTCGAGCAATTCCTCCATCTGCACGAATATCTGCTGGTATTCGCTCTAACGCCATTACAGCAACCGCACCTGAATCTTCTGCAATTTGTGCTTGTTCAGGAGTTGTAACATCCATTATCACACCACCTTTAAGCATCTCAGCTAAGCTGACTTTAACTTCGAAAGTTCCCTTTTCCATAATTTTTCCTTATGTATTTTTTTTATTTTCTCTTCAACTTCTTCAATCAAATAATCTGGGGTTGAGGCACCTGCAGATATTCCAATATTATGATTATTTTCAAACCAAATAGGATTTAAATCATCAGCACAAGTTACTTGATACGTATTAATATTAATTTCTTTTGACAAGAAAGTTAATCGCTTTGAATTTGCGCTTGTAAATGAGCCAATAATAATCATCAAATCACTGTCCAAAGCTATTTCTTTTATTTGATCATGATTTCTTTTCGTAGGATAACATATTGTATTAATAAAATGTAAATCAAATACTTTTGCCATCAATACATTAATAATATCTCTTACATTCCCAAAATCTTGGGTAGATTGAGTAACCACACCTGCTCTTTTTATTTTTTTTAATTTCTGAGCCTCTTTCTTATTAGATAAAATAATAGCATTTTCTACTTGATTTGCAATTGCAATTACTTCATCATGTCTATGGTCGCCTATTACAATAATCCTTCTACCATCTTCATCTAATTTTTTTACTTCATGATGTATTTCATATACTAATGGACAAGTAGCATCTATTATTTTCATTTCTTTTTTCTTAGCATCTTCCCATAGTTCATTTACCGTACCATGTGCCCGAAATAAAATAGGACTATCTTTGGGCACATGGTTTAATGAATCAACAATTTTAGCACCACTTTTTTCTAAGTCTTTAACAACTTTCTCATTATGGACTATTGATCCAAGCATATAAACTTCACCATATTTATTAGTAGCATCATATGCCATATTAACAGCATCACGAACACCGAAACAATAACCAGCATCTTTTGCAACTGTAATTTTCACTTAATACTTTCTTTCATTTTAGGAAGAGTGATTCCTATTTGCTTTTGATATTTACCAAGTTTATCCTTATAAGTAATCAAACAATCTTCATCTGATTGAAAAAACAATACCTGACACAACCCTTCATTAGAATATATTTTTGCAGGTAAAGGTGTAGTATTTGAAATTTCAAGCGTTACAAACCCTTCCCATTCGGGCTCAAAGGGTGTTACGTTAACTATAATACCACATCTTGCGTAAGTAGATTTCCCTACACATATGGTCAAAACATCTCTAGGAATTTTAAAATACTCTATACTTCTTGCTAATGCAAAACTATTTGGTGGAACTATGCATACATCACCTTTAAAATCTACAAATGATTTCTCATCAAAATTTTTAGGATCGACCATACTATTATTTACATTAGTAAAAATTTTATATTCATCTGCTACTCTAATATCATAGCCATAAGATGAAAGACCATATGAAATTTTCCCACCTCTAACCACGTTATCCTCAAAAGGATCTATCATGCCATGATTCATTGACATATCTTTTATCCATTTATCACTTTTAATTGCCAACGAATTCTCCTTTTATTTTAGTAGATATCTCATTTAATATCATTTGTTCAATTTCCTCAATGTGCACACCTTCTACGCTTGCACCTGCTGCAAATTTATGACCGCCACCATTAAATAAAGCTGCTATGTCATTTACAGTATGATTGCCACTCGATCTAAAATTAATCCTATGATTACCATCTTTTTTTTCTAAAATAAGAAATGAAATTTCCACATTATCAATTGACCTCATAAAATCAGTTAGCCCCTCAGTATCATCATCAGATCCCTTAGAATGGTTAATCATTTCTTGCGAAATCAAAACCCAAGAAACTTTTCGATTTGAGGAAAACTGCATTCCAGAAATAACTTTCCCTAATAATTTAATTTGAGATAATTTTCGTTTTTCATATATCTCTTTTTGAATTAAATATCCTTGCACACCACACTCGATCAACTGCGCTGCCATGTTATGAAGGTCTGATGTTGTTGATTGATATTTAAAAGAACCTGTATCTGTAACTATACTTGCATATAATGAATTAGCAACTTTTAATGGCATGCTATTCGATGCATATTCCATATGTTGAAAATATTTCCAAATCAAATAGCCTGTAGCAGGTGCATCACAATCAACTAAATCAATATCAAATGGAGCCTCATCTCTGTGAGGATGGTGATCAATTGAAACAGAAGGTTTTATTCCATAAATATGTTTTGCCAATTTTCCCACTCTACGAAAATCACCAATATCAAATATTATTGATAAATCTACACTATCTAGCCAATCCTCATCATCCGATGAATAACATTCAACAACCAAATCTGGATCAATGAACTGATAATTATCAGGTAATGGCGTCGGATTAATTATTCTACATTTTTTCCCCAATGAAGTCAAATAATAATAAAAAGCTATCTCTGATCCTAAACCATCTCCATCAGAATTTATGTGCGTACATAAAACAATAGTCATGCTATCATTTATTAATGCTGTTAGTGCATCCCAAGAATTTTGTTTTATTTTAGACATGTGATCTTTGACATATTTGTAAATTTACGTCGATAAATATTTTTAAAACAATCGTTGAAATCTTTAATTTTTTTTATTCAACCAAATTGATTTTAAAATTGAAATGCTGGGAATTTTACTGCGGCCTTACTACTAAAAAAAGTACTCAAATTTCTGTAGAATAAAAAGTTTCTAAAATAAATTACTTTTAAAAAAGCATAAGAGACAGAATAAAGAAGATGGGAGATAGAATTATTATTGACAAAACCATATAACCAAAAAAACTAGGCATCTTAATTCCATCCTCCTCAGCTATGGATCTTACCATAAAATTAGGTGCATTTCCAATATATGATAATGCACCCATAAAAACAGAACCTAAAGATATGGCAAGTAAAGTCAGTCGTCCTTCATTCATTAAAAAATCTGCTATATTATGACTTACATTAGATCCTGCTATATTAAAAAAGACCAAATATGTTGGCGCATTATCTAAAAAAGCTGATAACAATCCAGTCATCCAAAAATACATTGAATTTACTGGCGATCCATCTGGATTTGTAACAAATGTCAATAATACACTTAACCCCCCATCATTACCTGCTTTCAAAATGGTAATTACAGGAATTATAGTAATAAAAATACCAGCAAAAAGCTTTGATACTTCTATTATAGGAAACCAAGTAAATCCATTGCTATTCC
>MDTE01045355.1_pt1 | contig 10642 bp, 12 predicted proteins | sample 811231 | NCBI WGS metagenome assembly MDTE01 (sample SAMN05326651, study PRJNA326480) | marine metagenome | isolation source: seawater | place: Indian Ocean: Red Sea | collected 2010 | reverse complement strand
TGATTTTTGAAAATTTAACTAATAGTATGGGTGTTTTAGTAGTATCTGGTCCAAAAGCTAGAGATTTAATGCAAAGAGTTTCAACTGACGATTTCTCTAACGAAAATTTTAAATGGTTGAGTTCTAAAATGGTCGATGTTGGACAAGCACCTGTAAATGCTATGAGAGTAAATTTTGTTGGTGAATTAGGTTGGGAATTGCACCATCCAATTGAGTATCAAAACCATATATTTGATAAATTAATGGATGCAGGTAGCGACTTAAGTTTAAAACCGTTTGGAATTAGGGCAATGAATAGTTTAAGAGTTGAAAAATCTTATAAGTTGGTTGGGACAGAGCTGTCTATTGAATACTCTCCTTATGAAAGTGGTTTAGAGAGATTTATTCATCCAAATAAAGGAAGTTTTATTGGCTTAGATGCTCTTAACAAATGGAGAGAAAGAGGTTTCTCAAATAAATTAGTTACACTTGAAATTCACAATACATCAGATGCTGATGTATTGGGAAATAATCCAATATATGAAAATGGATCAGTAATTGGAAGAGCTACAGGTGGAGATTTTGGTTTTAGATTAAATAAATCTATTGCACTTGGAATGGTGAAGCCGGAACTTGGTAACCCTGGGCAAAAATTGAAGATTGACATTTTAGGAAAAATGCACGAAGCAACAATTTTAGATGAAAGTCCTTATGATCCAGAAAATAAATTGTTGAGAGCTTAATGAAAATTTTGGTAGCAGTAAAAAGAGTCATTGATTACAATGTGCAAGTAAGAGTAAAAGAAGACAATTCCGGAGTAGTTACAGATAATGTTAAAATGTCAACAAATCCTCCTGATGATAATGCTATTGAAGAAGCAGTAAAAATTAAGGAGTCCGGGAAAGCAACAGAAATAGTCGCAATTACTGTTGGCGAAGAAAAAGCACAAGAGACAGTTAGAAAAGCACTTGCTGTTGGAGCTGATAGAGGAATACATGTTAAAGTTGATGGAATTGTAGAACCTCTTGCAGTTTCAAAAATTTTACAAAAGATTGTTGATAAAGAAAAACCAGATTTAGTTTTTATGGGAAAACAAGCAATTGATGATGATTGTAATCAAACTGGACAGATGTTGGCAGCTTTACTTAATTGGCCTCAAGCAACTTTTGCTTCGAAAATAGAAGTTAAAGACAAAACTCTTGAAGTTACTAGAGAAGTAGATGAAGGTTTAGAAACTATAGAAGTTAATGTCCCTGCAATTGTAACATGTGACTTAAGATTAAATGAGCCAAGATATGCATCTTTACCAAATATAATGAAAGCTAAAAAGAAACCAATTGAACAAATAAATGCTTCTGATTTAGGCGTAGATACTAAACCAAGAATAGAACAAATTAAGGTAGAAGAGCCTCCAAAAAGAAAAGCGGGAATAAAAGTCGCAAATGTAGAAGAATTGGTTCAAAAATTAAAAAATGAGGCTAAAGTAATATAATGTCATCTTTACTAATAGCAGAACATAATAACACTGAATTAAAACCATTTACATTAAATGCAATAACTGCTGCATCACAAATAGATCCAGATTTACACGTTTTAATCTTAGGATATAATTCAGAAGGAGTAGCAAAATCACTTTCTGAAATCCCAAATGTAAAAAAAGTGATACATATAGATAACGAAATTTATAAAAATTACATTGCTGAAAATTTTACATCTGCAGTAGTTAAACATGCTGAAAATTATTCACACATAATTTGTTCTGCTAACACATTTGGAAAAAACTTAATGCCTAGAATTGCGGCTTTATTAGATATTTCACAAGTAAGTGATATAATCAAAGTAATATCCCCAGATACTTTTTTGAGACCTATTTATGCAGGAAATGCTTTTGCAACAGTCAAGAGTAATGACCCAAAGAAATGTATTACGATCAGACCAACGTCATTTGAGCCAGCCGAAACATCTGGTGGTTCTGCAGAAATCATAAAAGGAAATGCTGGTGAGGTAACTGATCATACTAAATTTATTAAAAAAGAAGAAATTAAATCAGATAGACCTGAATTGGGAACTGCAAGAATTGTTATCTCTGGAGGAAGAGGTATGCAAAGTGGAGAAAATTTTAAGCTTATTCAAGATGTAGCTGACAAACTTAATGCAGCTATTGGAGCTTCAAGAGCTGCAGTTGATGCAGGATATATAACAAATGATCATCAAGTTGGTCAAACAGGCAAAGTAGTAGTTCCCGACCTATATATTGCCGTAGGTATTTCTGGTGCAATTCAACATTTAGCAGGAATGAAAGAAAGTAAAATCATAGTCGCTATAAATAAAGATGGAGAAGCACCAATTTTTAGTGTCGCAGATTATGGTTTAGAGGCTGATTTGTTTGACGCTTTGCCGAAATTTTTAGCAGAGTTGAACAAATTAAACACTATACAAAAGTAACAAATACTATAAAAAATAACATTATGTCCAGAGAAGTGATGGAATACGATGTTGTAATCGTAGGTGGCGGACCGTCGGGACTTTCTGCTGCTATAAAACTTAAGCAGCTAAATCCAGACATAAACGTCTGTATATTAGAAAAAGCATCTGAAATAGGTGCACATATATTGTCAGGTAATGTTTTTGAAACAAGGGCCTTGGACGAATTATTGCCTAATTGGAAAGAATTAAAAGCACCAATTGAAACTAAGGTAAGTAAAGAAAAATTTCTTTTTTTAGGAAAAGAAAAATCTTTGAGTTGGCCAACTTGGTTACTTCCAAAAGTGCAGCAAAACCATAAAAATTATATTATCAGTCTTGCAAATTTATGTAGATGGCTGGCAGAACAAGCAGAGGGTTTGGGTGTCGAAATATTTCCAGGATTTCCTGCTAGCGAAATATTATATCATGAGGATGGGTCTGTAAAAGGAGTAGCAACACAGGATATGGGCTTAGATAAAGAGGGAAACAAAAAAGATAGTTTTGAACCTGGAATGGAACTTCATGCTAAGGTTACAGTTTTTGCAGAGGGATGTAGAGGACATTTAGGAAAAGAGTTAATAAATAAATTTGAACTCAATAAAGGAAAAGACCCGCAACAATACGGAATTGGTTTTAAAGAAATTTGGGAAGTGAGTGAAGATAAACATGAAGAAGGACTCGTTATGCATACAGCAGGCTGGCCATTAGATAATAAAACATATGGTGGAAGTTTTATATATCATGCAAAAAATAAACAAGTATATCTTGGATACGTAATTGGTTTAGATTATCAGAACCCACATCTTTCCCCATTTGATGAATTTCAAAGATTTAAAACGCACCCAGCTATAAAAAAAATTGTAGAAGGTGGAAAAAGAATTTCTTATGGTGCTAGAGCATTAATTGAAGGAGGTATTCAAAGTCTTCCGAAAATGTATATGCCAGGTGCACTTCTTGTAGGATGTGATGCAGGTACTTTAAACATGCCAAAGATCAAAGGATCTCATACTGCAATGAAAAGCGGTATTATTGCTGCAGAGACAATTATTGAACATATTAAAGAAAATAAAAATTTATCAATATTTGAAGACAAATTTAATAAGTCTTGGGTCTATAAAGAGTTACATGAAGCTAGAAATGTTAAACCTAGTTTTAGGTGGGGGCTATTGTTTGCAATTATATTTACTGGCCTGGATCAAATTTTATTTAGAGGTAAATTGCCTTTTACATTAAGGCATAAACATGCAGATCATGAAACACTCAAACCTGCAGATAAGATGCCTAAAATTAATTATCCAAAGCCAGATAATATTATAACGTTTGATAAAACAAGTTCAGTTTACTTAACAGGAACCAATCATGTCGATAACCAGCCAGTTCATTTAAAACTTAAAGACGCTCAATTACCTATAAAATACACTTTAAATATGTATGATGAGCCTGCACAAAGATATTGTCCAGCTGGTGTATATGAAGTTCAATACCAAAACAATTCCCCAAAGTTTGTAATAAATTCTCAAAATTGTATTCACTGTAAAACTTGTGATATTAAAGAACCTTCACAAAATATCACTTGGGTAACTCCTGAAGGCGGAGGTGGCCCCAAGTATGGAAACATGTAAATTATTTAAATCTAAATAAAAAATTATTTTTTAGTCTCTCTATAAAATTTCTATTATCTCCAAACTTTGGTTCTTCAATTCCTGGTCTTCTTTTCCATCTTGCATAAAAATACTTTGTTCTTTTAAATAGTGAATTATCTTTTACATAATAATATAGCGCTAATGATTTTCTTCCAATATTTGCTGGACATTTAATTGGATCAGGAAATCCATGGTTAGATTCCGTATCAGTTCTGAAAATTACAGCATGATTTATTTTTGGATAAATTTTTAAGAAATTGTTTTGCATTCTCTGGTCCCATAATTCTATTGCTCCACCCCAGTTTTCGTCCCAGTTTTGATTTAAATAAACTAATAAATTCAACATTCTTTTGAGTTTCTTTTTTCTAATGTATATAAAATCTGAATGAATTTTTAGATAACCACCATTTCTACTTTCATGCATACCACCACCAAATAAAGCAGGATCAGCAACTAAATTATTAATTTTAAACTTTTCCTCTAAAATATTAATAAAATCTTGTGAGTTCAGATAATCAACAGCTTGTTTTATTTCATTTGGGAATAAATTATAGTCATTCAGAGCCCTTTTTGTTTTTTGAAATAAAACATCTGATGTTGATCCTATGGTTTCTGGAAATTTAAATGAATTTGAAATTGATTGTATAACTTCCCTTGGAAAAAAATTATTTGTTGAACAATATCCATATGGATGTTTATTAGCGTTTAAAACACTTCTGTGGTGTTGAGTTAATAAATTATAACTAAAGTTTTCCATTATGATAAGTCTATTGCATGTTTTTTTAAAAGTTCAATTGGTATTAACTTTAAAGTTTTTTCATGTGTTTTTTTTAAATAAATTGGACAACCTTTACCTGCTTCTATAGCTCTAGCATACCACCCAGCACAGACACACCAATTATCTCCATCTTTAAGACCAGGAAATCCAAAGTTTGGATGTGGTGTAATCAAATCATTGCCCGCCTCTTTTAACCACTCTAAAAACTCCGTATTTACTTTAGCGCAAACAGTATGTACTCCTGAATCATTTTTGTCTGTATTACAACAACCATCCCTAAACCAACCAGTTAATGGATTTGCTGAACACTCCTCAAGATCTTCACCCAAAACATTTTTTTGTTTATCAGACATTTAGCAGTTTCTTTGTTTTGTAATCTAAATCCAGATTAAAAGAAAATGATCTTCTCTCGCCATCTACTTTAAATGGATAAGCTGTGTGCATAAGATTGTTTGGGAAAATTATCATATCTCCGGTTTTCGGTATATGGTTATGGATGCTATTACTTAAAGATGTTTTGGTACCATTTATAAAATCTATGGTTCCATTAGTATTTAATTTTTTTTTTGATCTTGTTAAATTTTTTGGAACTTTTAAATATCCTACCCCTGAAATATATCCATCATGGAAATGAACTGGATTGTATTCATTTTTGAATTGCCTTACTACCCAAAGATTTTTAATAATAAATTTTTTTGGTCTTATGTTAATCGTTTTTTTTAAATATTTTGATATTATTTTGTAAATAAAGCGCTTCAAATTTTTATCAATAAATTGTTTTGAAATCTTAATTTCCTGATAAACCTGTCCTACAACTTTTTTTGAGTAATCGTTTTTTTTTAATTTTTTTTTACTTTGAATAATTCTTTCAACTTCTGAATTTAACAGAGAAATTATTTTTGACGGAATTTTTATTTTACCTAATTTAGGTCCAAAGGGGCTTAAAATTTTCATTTATATTTTAGTTGGGTTTGGCTGCCCTTTATAAACTTTTTCAGGATCAAATTTTTTTTCTTTTTCTTCAAAATTCATTTTAATTTGTCTTGCATTATCAATTTTTCCTAATGGTATTGATCTATAAAAGCATGATCTATAACCAACGTGACAACTAGATCCTTTCCCAATGTCTACAGTCAACCATACTGCATCCTGATCATCATCAATTCTAATTTCGGTTACCTTTTGTATGAAACCACTTGTTTTTCCTTTATGCCAAATTGCCTTTCTAGATCTGCTCCAATAGTGAGCTTCTTTTGTTTCTATTGTTAATTTTAGTGCTTCAACATTCATATACCCATGCATTAATATTTCTTTAGTATTATTACAGGTCGTTATAACAGGTATTAAACCGTCATTATCAAATTTAGGCGACAATAAGTCTCCCTCTTCAATATCTAGCACATTTTCTCTTTTTTTAAACATGTTGGCTTTTATGTAGCATATTTATAGTTATATTAAATATTTAAAAAAATTTGATAATTATATATAAAAACGCTTTATGAAATTAGTTAAAGATTCAATAAAAGACATTAATCAAAAGGTTACTGACAAAGAAGCTGAAGAAGCTTTTATTAAAATTTTAAGTTGGCTTGGCGAAGATCCTGGAAGAGAAGGACTCATTGAAACTCCAAAAAGAGTTATAAAAGCATTTAAAGAATATTTTAAAGGCTACAACGAAGATCCAAAAAAAGTATTGGAAAAAACATTCGGAGACGTAGAAGGTTATGATGATATGGTTATCCAAAAAAATATTTCTGTTCAAAGTCATTGCGAACACCATATGGCACCAATCATTGGAGTAGCTCATGTTGCTTATATTCCAAAAGACAGAGTTGTAGGTCTGAGTAAATTAGCGAGAGTTGTTGAAATTTTTTCCAAAAGACTTCAAACGCAAGAAAGACTCACAATGCAAATTGCTACAACTTTAATGGAAGCACTTGATGCAAAAGGTGTTGCTGTGTCAATTGATTCAACTCATCAGTGTATGACTATGAGAGGTATTAAAAAAGAACAAGCAACCACAGTTACAAATTATTATTTAGGTCAATTTAAAGAAGATCTCGGTTTTCAGAATAGATATTTAAGATTTATTAGTAAGTAAATCTTCGTTATAACTTCATTAATGTCTGAAAAATTTAAAGCTATAATATTAAATCAAGAAGGTGACAATTTTTCAAGAGAAGTTAAAGAAATAGAAAAAAATTTTCTTAAACACGGCGATGTAACAATTAAGGTGGAGTATTCTGATCTTAATTTTAAAGACGCAATGATACTAAAAAATGGTGGACGACTTGTTAAAGAATATCCTCATATACCTGGAATAGATTTTTCGGGCGAAGTTTTAGAAAGCGAAAACTCTAAATTCAAAACTGGAGATAAAGTTATTTTAACTGGTTGGAGAGTTGGAGAAATATATTATGGAGGATATTCTCAAATAGCTAAAGTGAATGGTGATTTCTTAATAAAAACTCCTGAAAATTTAACAAATAAACAAAGCATGATGCTTGGTACTGCGGGCTTTACATCTTTAATGGCGTCTTTCGCTATTCAAGCAAGAGAAGCACTTTTACTTGGAGAGAGAGTAAAAGATGTTCTTGTTACTGGTGCAACCGGTGGAGTAGGAAGCATTGCTGTCATGATACTTAACAAAATGGGATACGATGTAACAGCTGTGACAGGAAAAGATAATCAAATAGATTTTTTAAAATCAATTGGTGCAAAAAACGTTATGAATAGAGGAGAATTTGACAAAGAACCAAAACTTATTGATAAAGGTTTATGGGATGGTGTAGTTGATACGGTAGGTGGAAAAATATTAGCAAACGCAATTGTGCAGACAAAACCGAATGGTATTATTAGTGTCTGTGGAAATACAAGTAGTAATGAACTAAATACAAACGTAATACCTTTTATGTTAAGAGGAATAAAAGTTTGGGGTATGGACTCTGCTAGTTGTAGTATAAAAAGACGTGAATTTATATGGAAAGAAGCCTCTAAACTTGTTGATTTTAATTCTTTAGAAAAAAGTATTAGGTCAATTAGTTTAGATGAACTACTAATAGAATTTCCTAAAATATTGAAAGGTGAAATTTCTGGTAGAGTATTAATTGATATGAATAAATAATGGATTGGGACAAATTAAAAATATTTCATGCAGTTGCTGAGGCAGGAAGTTTTACAAGTGCAACTATAAATTTAAACTTAAGTCAATCAGCTATCAGTAGGCAGATACAATCTTTAGAAGATGATTTAAAAGTAAAGCTTTTTGAAAGACACGCAAGAGGCCTAACATTAACTGAAAATGGAGAATATGTATTTAAGACTGCTCATGAAGTGATTTCGAAACTTAAAGAGGTCGAAACTACTTTGGGTGATAAAAAAACCAAACCTTCTGGCAAGTTAACTGTAACTACAGTTGTAAGCTTTGGAACAACTTGGTTAACTCCTAGAATCCAGGAATTTATGCAATTAAACCCTGAGATAGAGGTTGAACTAATTTTTGATGATAAAGAATTGGATTTAAGTACTAGACAAGCAGACATTGGAATATTCATGAGAAGACCAAAACAACTTAATTATATTCAAAAAAAACTGATTGATATTAATTATCATATATATGGATCTCCAAAATACCTTGAAAAACATGGTTATCCAAAAACAATCAATGATTTAAATAAACATCACTTTATCTCTTTCGGAAGAGGTGCGCCTTCACCGGTATACGATCCAGACTGGGCACTAAAACTTGGCATGAAGGACAATAAAAAGAGAAAACCAGTAATGAAAGTAAATAGTGTTTATGGTCTATTATTAGCTGTTCAAAGTGGAGTAGGCTTAGCTGCTATTCCAGACTATTTAACAATTAAACAGCCAAATATTGTTAAAGTACTACCAAGTGTTGAAGGACCTATTACTGAGGCCCATTTTGTTTATCCTCAGTCACTTAAAAATGTAGCTAGAGTTCAAGCATTTAGAAACTTTCTATACAGCAAAATTTCCGAGTGGGAATTTTAGAAATTTAAGCCAAAACGTCGCATTTTACTTTTTGATATTGATAATCATTATCAATGCGAATAGTTATCATTAACATATAATCATGCGGAGAAATGGAGATAAATGAAGAAGATAGTAAATTTAGCTTTGGTGATTTCATTGTTTGTATCAACTTTTGCAATTGCTGCAGAGGTAAATATTTTCAATGCTAGACATTACAAAGCAGATGCTGAACTTTATGGAAAGTTTACCGTAAAAACCGGAATTAAAGTGAATTTAATTAACGGTAAATCAGGAGCCTTAGAAAAAAGAATCTTAGAAGAGGGAGCTGACTCATCCGCAGATCTTTATATTACAGCTGATGCTGGAAGATGTGGTGCAATGGATGCAAAAGGAGCTCTTCAAATGGGTTTAACATCTTCAGCTATAAAAGCTGCTGTCCCAAAAAGTTTTAGAACAAATAAGTGGGTTGGTATAGCTAAAAGAGCTAGGATAATTTATTACTCACCTGAGAGAGTTACTGGTGCAGAATTATCTGGAATGACCTACGAAGGTTTGGCTGATCCTAAATGGAAAGGTAGGTTAGTAATAAGAAAATCAAGTAATATTTATAACAAATCACTTGTGGCTTCATTAATTGCTAACAATGGAAAGAAAGCTGCAGCCGCATGGGCAGAGGGAGTTGTTGCTAACATGGCAAGAACACCAGAAGGTAACGATAGAGCACAAATTATGGCAGTAGCTGCTGGAGAAGCAGATATTGCAGTAGCTAACACTTATTATTTAGCACTTATGCTGTCTGGTAAAAAAGGTCCTGAACAACAAGAGGCTGCTGGGAAAGTTAAAGCGTTTTTCCCTAATCAAAATGATAGAGGAACGCATATGAATGTTAGTTGTGCAGCTTTAGTAAAAGGTGCTCCAAACAAAGCGAATGCTGTTGCACTTGTAGAGTATTTGCTAACACCTGAAGCTCAAGAACACTTTACTAATAATACTTTTGAGTTTCCAATGATTGATGGTGTTTCACCAAGTCCATTAGTAGTAAACAACTTAGGATTAGACTTTAAACAAGATATGAAAACTAAGCTTGCTTCTTATGGAAAAAATCAAGCTGCTGCAGTAGAAGTAATGACAGCTGCCGGCTGGAAATAAATGGCAAAAGTAAAAAAAAAATTTATGTCTAATATTGATTATAGTAAATCTTCTAAGGCATGTTCCCCATGTAATTTAGAGTGTGAAAAGATCAATAAAAGAATAAATAACAGAAAAATTTCAGAAATTGAATCAAAGGAAGTTCCGCATCTCCTAAAAGTATTTAATTTTTAATTTTTCTGGCAGTGCCCATGTTTTGGTTGGATTTCCTCCCCGAACCTGGGCACATTAGTTTTTTCGTCTGTTGAAAGAGTGTTCATGTAGTCAAGATGTCTCCTTCATTATTATGAACACTCTTTGAACAGAAATAACAGAATATGAAAGCAGGATTTAAATTAAATAAAGTTGTTTTTAGATTAAGAGAAGGTGATAAATCTGAAAAACAAACTGAATGTTCTATTGGTGGAAAATGGGTTGAAAAATCAACTGATGATTTTTTTAAAGGTAAAAGAGTAGTTTTATTTAGTCTTCCAGGTGCATTTACACCAACATGTTCATCTCAACAGTTACCAGGATTTGAAAACAACTGTAATAGATTTAAAAAGCTAGGAATAGATGAGGTTTACTGTTGTTCAGTTAATGATGCGTATACAATGAATGCTTGGTCAGAAAAAATGCAAATTAAAAATGT
>MDTE01032087.1_pt1 | contig 10642 bp, 7 predicted proteins | sample 811231 | NCBI WGS metagenome assembly MDTE01 (sample SAMN05326651, study PRJNA326480) | marine metagenome | isolation source: seawater | place: Indian Ocean: Red Sea | collected 2010 | reverse complement strand
TTCCTTGAGTTCCTCCTCGGAAAGGACGTCATCACTGGGCCGCAAGCCTTCGTCGGGAATAAGATCCCCAAAACAGCGATCGGGCTCGTTGTCGTCGCAGGGCATTTCCAGTGAAACCGGTCGCTGAGCCAGCCGCAGCAGCATATCCATATCGCCGGCTTCGAGTTCCAACTCCTCGGCAATTTCCTCCATCTCTGGAGGTCTGCCAAAGCGTTGCTCAAGTTTGGTCAGGACTTTGTTGACCCGGGTCAATTCGCCAATCCGATTGAGTGGCAAGCGGACAATCCGGGACTGCTCGGCCAGCGCCTGCAGAATTGATTGCCGAATCCACCACACGGCATAGGAAATGAATTTGAAACCTTTGGCCCCATCAAAACGCTTGGCCGCGACAATCAGCCCGAGATTTCCTTCGTTAATTAAATCGGGTAGCGGCAGCCCCAAATTTTGATACTGCTTTGCCACACTTACGACGAATCGCAAATTTGCCTGAACGAGACTGCTCAGGGCCTCCTCATCGCCCTCTTTGATTTGGATGGCGATTTGCACTTCGTCTTCTGCGGAAAGCCCCACAGAGCTCTCGATCTCGTGAAAATATTGATCGACGAGTGTGTCGGTCTGCAATACAGTCATAGCTTGCTGCCCTCCTCTTCAAGTGGACTAAGACTACTAACCCTGGGGAGAGGGGTACAAGTCAGCTAGAACTTATAAAACAATGGAATGCACAAATTTTTAAAAAATGGAGGGGAAATTTGTACCTGGGGGAATAGGTACAGAAGCCTTATTTCACTAAGGACAATGTTATATAATATAATACCTAATTCAGGGTTTACAATAGTTTTTTTATTTTTTTTCGGCAACCTTCTATTTTTCACCCACTTCCTTAATTAATAGGAAGGTTCAATCGACCTGGATGGCATTTGTTTCACTGCCGCTTTGGGGATCAAACTTACCCTGCTGGCCACCTTTTAAACTATACCGCGCCCCCTGATCCACCAATGATTCAATTTCAACCCATCCCTTTTCAACCTCTACGTAGGTCGTGGCGTCCAATACAACGCGGGTAGAAAAAACCGTGCCGGGCCTGCCGCTGATTTTAACCACGGGGGTTCGCAGGTAAAAGTCCTCGGCTAAGATAGTGGTCCGCAACCTCCCTACCTGAAGATAAAGACCTTTTGATTTTTCATTTGGAGCACTTTTTTCGTGAAAAACTCTGGAATTTTCTTCAAGTACCTCGACCCTGCTTTCTTCCCCATCCAGATCGACGAGGGCCAGCGGCCCCTTTCTTTTGAACCCGACCTGGTTCAGCCTTGGCTCGCTCGAGGAAAACTCTGCCCCCTGGTCGCCTTTTTGCCCCTTTGCCAACACCCTTCCGACTACTCTGGATTCTGCCCCACTGCCCGCAGCTGATTTTGCCCCCACCGAACCGGTAGAAATATCGCTGCGCTCACCTGACCGGCCTAGCAATTGCCATATCAACAAAGGGGCCCCAATAAATACCAGGGCTGCCAGCACCCAACCCCGGTAATTCTTTTTGTCCGGAGCGCCTTTTTTTTCCTCGACTTCTTCTTCTTCCTCAGGCACTTTTTTCGCTGCTACCTCCTCTTCGCCATCGCCCGCAACCTCAATTAAAACCCGGCGCTGCTCCACCTCCCCGCCCCCTTGAGGTCTGCTATCCTCCTGCAACAAGCCAAAATAAGCAGCTGTCTTTCCACTGTTGTACATGGTTCGCATGGCATTCACGACATTGCCCTGAGCGCTCTGGAGTTCCTCCGGGGTGGCGTCTTCGTAAAGCTCTCTCTCCTCATCTATCAAGCGCGCCCGGCGCGCCGATACGTTTTGAAAGAGCCGTTTCTTAACCTCTTCCGTGCTGAGGCACAGCGCCTGGGCAAGAGTGGCATTATCGACCTGCATCGTCAAAACCTGCAATTCTGGATTGCTCAGGAGCAACAAATCTTCAAAGACGAAAAGGTGGTTTTGCACCTCTTCCATAACCTTGTCATTCCGTGCAGCCGTTGCCTCGACTACCTGTTCGAGCATACCCTGGTCGCCTATCCCCCGCAGAATCCCCGCTGCGGACTTGGCCCCCCACTCTTCCCTGGTCGAGCACTGGGCGCGCAATTCCTCAACCAGTTCGGCTTCGGGAGGCGCCAGTCCCCGACTGATATCCAACATATTTCCGCTGGCAATCCGGTTTACCAGCTGCCCTTGAATCCAAGCGGGCAAATGCCCCACGAGATCGGCTGCTTTCTGCCGTGGCGCCCCAAGACAAACAAGGCTCAACAAAGCACCGACCAAAGATCCGGAGTTGCGGCCCGCCTTACTTTTGCCGGCAATCTCCTCATTTTCGTTTGCGGCCCGACTACTTCTTCCCGCCGCCACCGAGTCCTGGGAAAACTCCTTAAGAAGTGTTTGCCCTCCCGCGATCGCGGACCCGCCGAGATCCCCTCCCCGGGGCGCCCTCTGGGAAACCTCATCTTTGATTGTCGGGGGCAGTATGTCCAGGTAGGTTTTCCGCGCCTCTTTGCTCAGCTGCGCCCCCAGCAGGGCCATTATTTCTATCAGTGTTTTGTCCATCGACGCTCACCGACCTTTCGCTTTGCTTTTCAACAACCTTTTCTGACCCTATATTCAACTCGGAAAATTAAGCGCTCCGAAACCAGAGGAAACAGATGCAAAGACCACCTTTTAGCCTCGCCGGTAAGCGCGCCCTGGTGACCGGGGGAGGCCGCGGCATTGGCCGGGCCTGTGCCACGGCCCTGGCCCTGTCCGGGGCCGAAGTCTTCGTAATGAGCCGCACTCGGGAGCAACTAGACGAAACCGTTGCTCAGATCGCCTCACAGGGTGCTAAAGCACAAGCCATTAAAGGAGATATCGGCAACCCGGAGGATATTGAAAGCCTGGTTGGAACGCTCTGCCGGGAGGACAGGCCCCTGGACATTCTGGTCAACAATGCCGGCATCAGCCCCATATATAAAAAAACCTGCAAAGTAGCCCTGGAAGAATGGGCTGAAATACTGGATGTCAATCTCAACGGCACCTTCCACCTGGTCCGCGATATCGGCGCCCACATGCTTGAACGGGGCAGTGGCGCCGTGGTCAACCTGACATCCATTGGTGCCGAGCGCGCCTTGCCCCGGCTGGCTCCCTATAGCGCCAGCAAGGCCGCTCTGGGCGAACTCACCCGAATCCTTGCGGTTGAATGGGCTGGTTCCGGGGTGCGGGTCAATGCCGTGGCACCGGCCTATATCGAAACGGCCATGACCGCTGGCGTCCACGGCAACCAGCGCCTGCAAGAGGAAATTGTCCGGCGCACCCCGATGGGCCGCTTTGGCCAACCCGACGAAGTGGCCTGGGCCGTGGTCTTCCTGGCTTCCGATGCCGCCAGCTACATCACCGGACACACCCTCTTCGTGGATGGCGGCTGGACCAGCCTTTGAGCTGTCATTCCGTGCTTATCGCCTCTTTGGCCAGTTGTTTGCAGCGCTCCACATCATAATCCCGGAAAATGGTTATCTTCTGCGCTTCCAGGGAACCTTCGGCGTGAATGGCCAGCAATTCGTTATAGCCGCCAAAGGTCGAAGCCGTCAAATCTCGTACCAAGTTGAAGGCGCGCAGTCGCTCCCGGGTCGAAACTCCCTTTTTCCCGCCCAGAAAACGCTCGATATATTCCCGCGTTTCAGGGTTTTCCAGGTCTTTTTCTGAGGGCCCGGTAACGACCAGTCCGCCGGCGATATCCTGCACCCAGGCAACTGCCTGGTGATAGTTATTGGCAAAGTGGTATTTGGCCAGATTCGTGAGAATGATATTGGGCACGGCCACCCCATGCTCAGTAATGCGGCAATCGTGGGCCGCCGCCCGGCTCAGCCCGCGCACGGTTTCGGTATAGGTAATTAATTTGGTTATTTTTTCCCTCACGTGGCTGGCTTTTTCAATGCCGTTATAGTCGGCCAGTAATGCCGCCGCGCCGATGAATAGATCGCACAGGGGCGGTTTGTAGGATACGGCGGTAAAGCGGTGAAATTCGACAAAAGTATTGGCCAGGAAACCAGCGGCCTCCCACTCGCCCTGGAGAAAAACCCGTTCTCTGGGTATGAAAACATCGTCGAAAATGGTGAGGGTATCGATCATGCGGTGCTGCGAACTAACCGGGTGGTGGAAGGAACTGGGCGGCGGGGAGCCAAAGGGACTGGCAACTAGCTTTACTCCAGGAGCATTGACCGGCACTGCAAAAGAAAGAGCACAATTTGAATCGTCCTCTTTGAGGGCCCGGGTCGGCAGCACGATCAACTGGTCTACATAGGGAGCACAGGTGGTATGGGCCTTTGCGCCGCGCACGACAATACCGTCCTCGCGCTCCTCGACTATGTGCACGTAATAATCCGGATGTTCCTGCTCGGAGGGCAGCAGACTGCGATCGCCCTTTACGTCGGTCTGGGCCACTGCCAGGGTCAAATCCTCTTTCTTGCAAAAATCGTGAAAGGCCTTCACCCGGGCATTGTAATTGGTGTCGATTTTGGCATCCACGACCCGGCTCACCAGATCCAGGGCAAACAGGGCATCGGTGCCAATTTCCTTGACCAGGAGTACCACGCTACCGCCAATGCGGGTTGAACGCTCGATCATTTCGCGGCGATTCAGCAAATCTTCGGTATTTTCCGGGGTCTTGAAATAGCGGCTGCAGAGCTCGCCGCTGGCTGGATCTTCCCAGCTCATCAAAGATTTGTGCTGCGGATCCTCGGCCAGGTGAAAATCCAGCGCCGCATGCTCCACCGCAATGCCGATATCCTCGTGCTCGGTCACATCTTCGACCTGCTCTCCGGCGGCAAAAACCACCCGCCCATCCCGCAGGCCTTCTTTATATTCTGCTGCTGTGCGCAAACCCATTTCCACACCTTTCTTTTGGAAACTTCAATTTCTCAGCGGTTTCCCCGTCTTTAACATGTGCGCCATGCGCTGCTGCGTTAATTCCATACCGCACAATTTTAAAAATACTTCGCGCTCAAGATCCAGTAGTTGCTCTTCGCTGCATTCCCGGGCGGGTCCCTCTCCACCGCAAAGAACGAGGGCCAGGGCACTCCCAACTGCCCGGTCGTGGGCAGTAAAAGACCCCTTTTTCTCCTCACCCTGGAGCCAAGCCTCGAGCTTTTCACGTTCCTCGTCACCGGCGACCCCAAACATTTCTGCAGCGGGCGGTTCATAGCCGGCGATGGCCGCTTGAGCACATTGCTTGGCCCGGAGCAGTAATAAATCCCCATTCATTACTATTTCATCTTCCGGATCCAACAACTGCCATTGCCTACCCTGGTGCGCGTTATCGCTGAACTTGCCCGCCAGCAAGGTCCGAAATCCCTGCTCGATGTTTCGTCCCTGGCGCCGCACCATCTCCTTACACCCCCCCCCAGCCGGGATCAGTCCCACACGGGTTTCCACCAGACCGATCTGCAATTCCGCTGCTACCACCCGCGCATCCGCCCCCAGGCAAAACTCACAGCCCCCACCCAGAGTCAGACCCCGAGGAGCGGCAACCACTGGAAATGGGGCGTAGCGCAGCGCCAGTACGGCATTTTGAAAATTTCCTACGTAATTCTCCAATTCGGCAAAGTTCCCCGCGGCCGCCAAACCGACCATGTATTCGAGATCCGCACCTACCGAAAACAAATCGCCGCCACCGTACAAGACCAGGGCCCCGAAAGAGGCCCGGTCGACCACCTGCTGCACTAACTGCAGCGCTTGGGGTCCGAGGACATTCATTTTGCCGTGGAAGACCAGGGCCGCCACATCGTCGCCGAGATCTATCAGGAAGCCCTCGTCGTTTTGCACCAGCGCCCCGCTGCAATCGACTCGCTTTTCGAGCTCTTCCCCGGGCCTGGAAACGACATCGAGATAGTCGGTGCTGTGGAGCGCAAAAAATTGCCGCCTTCCCCCTTTATCCTGGTAGAATTTCCCCTCGCTCCCATCGAGGAGATCGCGAACCAACTGCGGCACTACCACCCCATCACGCTCAAACCGCCGACTCAGATTCTCGACGCCAAGCATATCCCAGATTTCGAAGGGGCCGGCCTCCCAGTTGAAGCCCCATTGCATTGCCCGGTCTATCTGGGCGATATCTTCTGCCATCTCGGCGGCATTCACCGCAGCGTATGAGAGAACCTGGCACAGGTGGCCGAAGGCAAATTCGCCTTGAGGCGTTGAATCGGCAGCCAGCCCCTGGAGCCGGGAGGGCAAATCACCCCGGCGGGCCAATTTGCCCAATTCGCCCAGTTCGGGGCGCACCTGCTGGCGAAATTCGAAAGTCTCCAGATCCAGCGCCTCGATTCCGCCAGCCGATTTGTGATAGAAACCCGCCCCACTTTTGCTGCCCAACAAGCCCCGCTCCAGCATGCGTTGAACAAAATCCGGCGGCGCGAACACGCCCCGCCGTGCATCTGCGGGCAAATTTTTATGGGCAGTGCCGGCAACGTGCACCAGGGTATCGAGTCCAATCAGGTCGCAAAGCCGCAGGGTAGCGCTGCGCGGCCGCCCCAGCAAAGATCCCGTGAGCCCATCGACTGTTTCGACCTCAAGCTGCGCCTCGCCCATGGCGTGCAATACATCCATCAGGGCAAAGACGCCCAGTCGATTGCCGATGAAATTCGGCGTGTCACGCGCCACTACAGTTCCCTTGCCCAGGACTTGCTCCAGAAACTGACGCATTTTTACCACCAGGGCGGGGTCGGTATCGGGACCGGCTATGAGCTCCACAAGTTTCATATAGCGGGGCGGATTGAAAAAGTGAATGCCCAGAAAATTTTTCCTGAACTGCGGCGAGCGCTCTTGAGCCATCATTCCTATGGACAGCCCGGAGGTATTGCTGCTGATGATCTGCTCCCCAGGGGCCGCCTTTTCTACCCGCGAGAACAACTCCTTTTTTGCCTCCATGTCCTCAATGATGGCCTCGACCACCCAATCAGCTGCGGCGATTTTAGCCGAATCATCCAAACTACCAGGAGTTATGCGCTCGGCCATTGCCGCCAAAAAAAAGGCCGGCGGCCGACTTTTTAAAGCTCCTTCGATGCCACTCCGAGCCCGGGCGGCCGGATCGGCGGCGGCCGGGATGTCAAGCAAGTCGACGTCTATTCCTGCATTGGCCAGCAAGGCGGCAATCTGGGTGCCCATAACCCCTGCGCCCAGGACTGCCACCCGCTGAATGGGTTGTCCATTGTTCAATGAAGTTCCTCCCTTTTCCGGTCCGCTACATGCAGAATAAAGGGTTGAGTTTCCTCCCGGTTTCTCATCGAACCCGCACAATCGGCGCATTGATGCGTAGATCGGGAAGGATTTTATTTTCTACTTCGGAGGCCAGATCTCCGGCAATCAACACATTCTCCACCCTGTCAAAAAACTCTAGCTTCAAAATCTGCACCACCCATAAAGGCGAGTAGGCGCCCCCCGAACCCGGCAAAACCGAAGCTACATTATGGGTTAATTGGGTCTGTGCATCCAGGGCAAAACCCTTGATTTGATCGCGGTCGTTTTCAAAAAAACCGTACATCTGCGCCGCCTGTACCTCGCCGCCGCTTAAATTGATCTGATCCGTGCTGGAGGGATTTTCAAAGAGCAGGTATTTGACGATGCGTCCCCGGTACCAGCCATCTTGCGGCGCCGCTGGAACTTGTTTGTCGAACCTCAATGAAGCCTTGGAGCCCGCCGGAACGATAACTGCATTCAAGGCCTGTTCGGTCTGCATAATTTCAAAACCGCGATCAATTAATTCCTCGAGAGAATTCAGTGTATTGGGGAGATATTCGCGCTCCAGCACCTTCACCTGGTTGATCTGCCACAGATCGTTATAACCTTGTTCCCCGGGCAGTACATCGAAAATTAGCAGTTGGTTGGCGATGGGATCGTTCACCCTGTCAACCAGTTGATAGACGGGGGCAGGCGTTTTGGTTTTTTCGTCAAAGTGGTAAAAATCTATCGCCTCGCCGTTGGGTCCGAGACCGCTCAGCAAGAACAACTCGTCATCGAAATCGATGGGCTCGTTGGCCTGGGGCAAATCGGGTCTTTCGGAGCGACGGAAAAACGAACCGGCCGCATCGCTGAACCTATCCACTTCTACCAGGGGCAGATATTCGGGGAAAGTGGCCGTGATCTGCAAAGTTCCCACCTCGACAGCGAGACGAAAATGTGCCCCCAGGTCTTGCCTTATGTCCTCCATCACAGTCCGCTCGATCAAAATCTGATCATCCGCATCGCGTCCAAGCAATAAGATCGGAATGCCGGCACCGGTGGGAATATCGGCTATGCGTTCATTGAACTCGACTTCGAGACCGTCGTAGGTTTGCCGCAGGGTATCCCCATCCACGGCAATGACGACCTCGAGCGATACGATTTCATCGGGTAATTCCGATGTTATGTCTAGAAATCCCTGCAAACGCGCCATGCTAAGGTCGACCTTGCGGGGCATGCCATCTTCCACATCCAAAATGGTCTCGCCGGCAAAAGTGGGTATCTGGTCCTGGTCAAAAGCGCTGACTCTAAACATCCGTGCCTTGCCCTCGGGTACATTGAACACCAGCGCTCTGGCACTTCCACCCACCAGGTTCATCTCGCCCTGAACCGGTTCGGGCATATCTGCCGCGATCACCTGGTATTGCACCGCTGCAAGCCGCTCCCATCCCCCGGCGAGAAATCCCGTTGGAAAACGCGCAACTAATTCAATGGCATCCCCCTGCCCGCCCCGCTCAGCACCCGGATCTGCCGGGTTATCGCGCTCGAGCACGCCACAGCTACATATCAACAATCCGAACAGGCAGATCAGAACTACCAGCATTCCCCTAAATCTCCTTCCATTTACCAGGACATTTTCCGCCAGCAGCCACTAGGATTTAGGCGCTGTCATGCATCCTGTACCATCCCGCAAAGAAATTTCGTCGGGGTAAATCGGGGAGGAATTCGGTCCCCCAGTGCAATGAGGCCGGCAGGTGGTCGATTTCAGGACAGCCAAAATGCGCCACTTTTTCGCGCCTTGTGGGGGGGGACTTTTCGGGCAAGACGATTCTGCACCCGGCTGAAGCATGCAAAAAAAAGACCAGGTGAGAACCGCCAGGGCCGCTGGCAACCGGTTTGTAGCCATAGACCACCTCTCCTTGGGGGGAACCTTGCGAATCGCCCCGGGGTCAGAGAGCTGCAATTTCCCCTGGCCAAATAGAATCTAAATCACCACTTTTCGTTCCAGGGTAAAGAAATTGTTATCGGTTTCCTGTATGGTGAGCTCGATATGGTATTCAATCCCCAGGCCCGGGAACAACTCGGCCAGTACATCAACAGCTTGGTCCATGCAATAAAGGACGACGTTTTCTACACTGGGGTTGGTACCGGGTAGAACCACCACACCTTCGGGTTCAAAAAGGTCGGCATTTGCAAAGGTTTCATCGCGTTCGGAGATCAGCATTTTGTGGTCGAGGAATTTAAAAATGTCCTTCAAGGCGCCAAAATCCACCGACATGTCCAGTTTCTCATCGCGCGGGAAGCGCTCGCTGCGCAAAACAAAGGTTCCCCGCCAGGTATGACCGTGGACAAATGCACACTTACCCTCGTACTCCAACTGGCGATGCGCTGCATGGAACTTACCCTGGGCTTTAATGGTTTCCATCACCGGGCCTCGCGTGGATTGGTCTCGTCACTGACCATTTTTTTCTCCACCCGGGAACTGTAGCCCCAAACGGCAAGCGACAAAAAGATGGAAAAAATAATTAGATAATAGAGTATCTTGCCGATGGCTCGGACCAATTCGCCAGTAGAAAGCGTGGTCAACAAGATGATAAAGAGAAAAGCCGCTAGAATAACTCCTGTAGCAATCCTTAGGATCAACTGACATTTAGCCTTGGTCTGCTGCATCTGTTCTCGGTCTGGCTCTTTCTGCGTCATTTTTTTAGTCATCCCATTTTTGCAAAATCGCTATCATAAAATATAGGCATATCCTGCACTTTCAAACCCCCGTGCTTTACCGCCGACCTATCCACTGCCGTGCCCACTGCCTGCCCGAGACATCAGCTGCGCGCACGGCGGCGAGAGAATCCGCTGGAGCGGGTGAACAAGAATCGAGGGCAAAGCGGTTTATCGCCGCAATATCCAAGAAGCCAATCTCCCCGCCGAGGAAGGCCGCTACGGCAACTTCATTGGCCGCGTTGAGCACTGCAGGGGCAACTCCCCCACGGCGGCCGGCCTCATAACAAAGTTCGAGACAAGGGAAATTTTCCCGGTCGGGGGCGGCAAAGCTCAACCTAGCCACCTGGGCCAGATCCAGCCCCTGCAATGGCGAAGCACGGCGCTGGGGATGAGTGAGGGCATACTGAATGGGCAGAATCATATCGGTCTTGCCCAGGTGTGCCAGCATGGTCGCGTCTGCAAATTCGACCAGGGAATGGACGATAGATTCCCGGTGAATTACCACCTCGACCTGATCGATATTTACCCCAAATAGCCAGCTGGCCTCGATCACCTCGAATCCCTTGTTCATCAATGTGGCAGAATCCACCGTTATTTTGGCCCCCATTTCCCAGGTTGGATGGTTCAAAGCCTGGGCTGGGGTGATATCGCCCATCTGTGCCAGAGTGCGGCCGAAAAAAGGGCCGCCCGATGCAGTCAGAATCAGGCGCCG
>MDTE01021932.1_pt1 | contig 10643 bp, 2 predicted proteins | sample 811231 | NCBI WGS metagenome assembly MDTE01 (sample SAMN05326651, study PRJNA326480) | marine metagenome | isolation source: seawater | place: Indian Ocean: Red Sea | collected 2010 | reverse complement strand
GCTTGTCAGTACCATCGCAAATCTCCTCAATGTCGTCCTTGGCCTCGCTGATCCTGGCATCAATCACGTAAGACAAGCAGAAGTCCTCGTCCTCGAAGGGCAAGTTCTTACCATTGGCCTTGACTATGTCGCGGATCTCCTCCCAGTGCCTGGTCTTCATGCTAGACTTGCTCATCTCCGTCAACAGAGGCATGAGAATCTGCAGGTCTACCACCTTCTGGCTTACCTCAGCAAAAGCAGGCCACTCACGTAGCTTCTTGGGCAGCTTCTTCAGGCGGCCCTCGTAGTTGTTTGCCACATCCGTCATGGTGGACACCTGCTCTGCTACCTCGCCCCACAAATAGCCCGACCAGCTCTTGATGCTGGCATCAACATCCACATACAGACTATACAGCTGGTCCACCAAAGTGATGTCCTTTCTGGTGCGCGTCACCTCATTGAAGCGCGTAGCCCTCAATGCGAACAACTCCTCGCCAGCGCGGTAAATTTCCATCTTGCGCTCGCGGCTGTCCACTTCTGCCTTGAACTTCTTCAGCTTCTCAACAGCGACCTGAGGCTCGATACCTGGCTTCAAGGGGCCATTCTCCTCAAAGTCCTTGCGTAGCTGGCGAATGTCCAAGACGAATTCACGAATATCACGCACTAGCTGCTTCTTGTAGTCACCCTGCACAGCGATCAAGGCGTCGCTCACTTGGTCAGCGTTCTCCACCACCTTGCGCCAGGAGAGAGTCATACCCTGCCTCTGCTCGATCTCCTCCTTGTCGATGAGGCCATCGGGCAAGTAGTACTCGAGCATGTTGTACATGTCCAGAATAGGCGTGATCTCCATTTCGATAGACGACTCCTTCTCACGCACCTCCTTAACTACGTTCACTACATACCTAAGCGTGTCCAAAGACTGTACCTCCACATTGAGCTTGATGGTCACACCGCGCATGTAGTCGTAGAGGTTGATCATCTGGTCCTTAGCCAGCTGGTGCACCTTGTTGGAGTACAGCACCTTCCACTGCCGCGTCTCGGTGGACAGCTGCAGCTTCAGATTGACTGTGTTGAGCTTCAGCGCACCAATGCAGTAGGTGCTCTGGATGGCCTCAATCTCCTGCTCCAAGAAGTTGAAATGCTTCATACGGTCCTCGAAGTCACCGATCTGCGGGTTGGTGGCGATGAACTTCTTGTAGGACATTTCCTTGTCATCCTTCCACAGCCAGTCATACTTGGCAAAGCCCTTGAGGTATTCATGTACCATGTTACGAGTGCCATGCATGCCACCAGTCAGGAGTAGGACCGTCTTGACGATCTCCACATCCAGTCCAAGCAGCTCAAAGAAGCTGATGCAGTCCTTCTCGGCGATGTCTTGCTGGTTCCACTGCATCATGCGCTTGGCGCTGCCCAGAACGGCCACAGAAGAGCGATTGATGGCTCTCTGGATATCGTCCAATGAGGGGCTAAGGCGCACCGAGGGTACGGACAATTGCACATCCACCTCGAAGAAGGGCTCCTGCTTAAACAGGATTCCCGCCCCCATGCGCGAGCATGCCCTCTTCTTCACCATGTTGAGAGACACCTTGACACAGTTGAGCAGAGCCTGATAGGTCAAAGAAGAAAAGTGATTCTGCATCTCCACTACATCGTCAGGGTTACCTGTATCCACAGCCATGTCTAGAGCAGTCGCGTGCAAGACCGTCACCAGATCATTCACGGCGTTTTCAATCTCCACGTTCTTCATCGCCAAAAGATTGGTGGCCACCTTGACACTCTGCTCCTGCATCAACACGAATTCATCCAATGCTAAGGTGCGGCCGTCGGGCAGAGACACTAGGATGGTTCTACTGATCTGCTTGAGGTTCTTTTGGATGCGGTTCTCCACGATATCGTTGATCTTTGTCACCAGGTCTTCCAAACGAGTCAATCCGGCCTGAATCTGGGCCTTGTACGCGTCAATGTTCATCGACGTCCAAGTCAATGTGACCATACCAGGTCGCAGCTTGAGCTCCATGGTCTGCAAGTGCGGTTCCAGTAGCTTCTGCGTCACGGGAATAATCTTCTGCGTGATGCGCTCGTACTCGCTGAGCATGTACTTGAGATCATTGTAGTAGGCCTTGTACTTTTCCTCCTGCAATAACACGATTTTGCCACTCTCTGGGATGTTCACATCCAGCTTGACCAAGCACTTGGTCTCTCTGATGAGCTGGAACAGCTCGAGATCAAAGTTCACATACAGTTTGCCAGTCTCCGGATGGCGGATAATCAGCGTGGCCTGCAGACCAGCCTTGGCCGCATCAATAGAAGCGCACCAGGCCTCATACCAAAGATACTCAAAGGCAATCAAGGTGCGTGCAACCTTATTGTACGTGCGAATAATGCGCTTGGACTCCTTAGAAGCGAGCACAGTGGCATTACCTTGGAATCTCTTCATCGGCTCCTCGATTTTGCGGAGCAAATGGCGTGCCCATGCAATGTTTCCCGCCACGGGAGGCATGTTGCGCGTGATTGGTGGGTTATGCTTGAACTTTTCGTAGATCTGCTCTACCCGCGTCAACTCCTGCCCATAGTTGTGAAAAATGATGCTGAGCTTGCTGTCCAGATCAGATCGTAGGTTCTCTCTATGAAGGATCTCCTGGTACTTCTTGAGCAGAGATAAGGAAGACTCGATGCTACCAACGTTCTCAAAGGACCTATTAATAAACTGCTGGAGACTGCTTTCGAGCTCGTTCATCTTCACATTGAAGTCCACGTAATCGCGATCGAACCTGTTGCTGTGGAAGTCAAGCAGATCGTAGCCTTTGCTGCGGAAGCTCTTGACTATCTCATTGAAAGTGCGCAAAAGAGGACCTAACCCCTCAAACTTCTGCTCTGCGAGGCTGTTGAACTGTTGCATTGTGCTGAACATGTCCATCAGCTTGATCAAACGGCGGCAAAATAAGTCAAATTTGCCGAAAATCTGCGCTTCAGAAAAATCGAATTGTTTGCCCTTGGGGGTAGTCATGAGCTTCTCCTTGGTAAGGCGGTACTGATCCTGGTACTCCTCGTTCAGCTGTAAGCACTTCTCAATCGTGCTCAGCAGCTGCGGCAAGTTACGGTCCCAGATCTTGTCCGGGGCGTCCTTGCCAATGATGGCATTGCGCGATGTCGAGATCATCTGGTTCGTGATTTTCATGAACAACTTGGTGATACGCTCCGTGGTGCCGAAGTATCTCGCAATTGTGTGGATCATCTTCACCGCATTCAACAAGGGTGGGAGCATCTCAATGATAGCATTGGGATCGGAGCCATACAAAGGCTCGAAGAAACGCTCTAGAGTGGACAAGTATTTTACGTTGTCCTTGGCCTCATTGGCCGCCTCGGTGATCTGCACGTCAATCTCACGCCATTGTGATAACAAAGTCATCACACGGTGTGCATCAATGGCAGGGTCGAGATCAGGTGACCGCATAATGACGGTCAGAAGAGAGATGACCGACTTGACATATTTGCTCTTCAGCTGCTCTGTAATGGAGTTGAGACGCTGCATCCTGCTACGCCAGTAATTCAGCTCTGTGTCAGGCCCCGAGTCTGGTGTTTCCCACCTACTTCTATCACTATCATCTAAGTATTGCTCGATATTACGGCACCACTCGTGTAAGAGGTTCATGCTCGCAATGACCAGGGCGCTGTCCTCAGCAGCCATAGAGCCCAATTGCTCGAGCTTGCTGTCAGGCTTTCTCAACTCAAGGCCCCCGCTCAAACTACGAATACTAGACTGCAGATTGCGATTGAATATATCCAGACTGTGAAGGAACTCATTACGCTGCTCCGCATTCGATTCTCCCCATACCTCGGTGCTGCCAGAGTCTTCGATCAAAGGCTTATATACGGCCCTAATCACAGCATCTAATGACTCAAGAGGAGCACGAATCACACCATAAGTCAAAGCCCCATCAGTCACTTTCGTGGCATCCACCGCAAAGTGATCATCGCCATCTTTGCCTCGCTTGTTCTTCATAAAGTAAACTGCTGCTGTCGGCAGGATGGGCACATCTCCAGAATACACCTTGAGTATCTTAGTGGCACCCTCACCTTTTGCTTCCATGCCACTTCTGCCCCCATCTGCCTTGCCGTCAGCCCCAAGGACCTCTTCCGCTATGACAATCTTCGTGGGGCCATCAAGAGTGAAGAAGAAGTCGACGGCGCTGAGGCACTCATCCTCGCGCATCATGGCGTCTACCTCGTCTTCATCCTCATAACCAAAGCATTCAGCCATGCGAGACACCATAAAACGGTGTCGCGCCAACAAGCTCATCGTCTATGGCCGTCCAAAGCTTTCTGAGCAGCGCGGTCGAACGGGTTTGGATCAACACCAGTGATCTCTACTACTATTCCAGGCAGCAAGCGAAAGTTGTGCCCTTTCTATAGGTCTTGAATTGCTCTGTCGCTAACAGCCCACCTAGTGTCGTTTGGGAGCTCACAGACCCTATTTTGGAAGGGGAGTTAGTTTCCCGCCAAAACGCATTGTGGAATTTACCGTGTGATTAAGTGAAGGTGGCATTGGAGGCCTGATGAGTACTATATAGAATCAACATACCCGTTTAAGTAATTTTGGTGGTGAGAGGATGAGCACATCGGCGAAGATCAACCCTTCAAGCGGCAAGGAGGTGAGTGAGCTTGTACTGATCGTGAGGCCTTGGGGCAAACGCCATGGGTCGAGAGGTCGAGATTCGTGACCATCTTGATATTATGGTGCTTTGGCTGTCCCGCATGCAGTCTGACTGGGCTGCGTGATAAGGAATGCGGCGAACTAACATACTTTTCATTGTCCCTTGTTCTATCCTCTTGTTTCACTTATTTCCTGTGTGTTTAGGGGGACAGCGCCTCTGTAAGGCCTTGGTACGAGATCAAAGGGGACGCGAAATGGCAAAAGCGCGTCTTCAAGGTCATGGATTCCGGGGAGATGCAGGCTTTTCTTGGCGTCCTGCTCATGACCTCACTTTTTATCAACGAGAGTTGGGTGTTAGGGAATGCGTCTGACGATTCAGATGGTGCACTGTATGGCATCCTGACATTTGTCTTCGTTTGTTTCTTGTTCGAATCCGTCATCCTTTCTGTTGTGCAGCGTGGTTACTTCCTAAGCTTCTTTTTCTGGATGGATGTGATCGGTACTTTGTCCATTATTCTCGATATTGGATGGATAGCTGACACATTCCTAAAAACTGGTAGTGGAAACTCTACCTCGATTTTACGTGCGACGCGAGCAGCTAAGTTGGGAGCCCGTTACGGTCGTCTGATGCGATTGCTGAAGCTGATGAAATTCATGAAGTTTCTGCCCTGCTTTAAGGAGGAGGAGCTGGACAAGCCTGAGCCCACGCTAACTGCTGTGAGGAAGGTCTCCAACCAATTGTCCAATGTGCTGTCGCAACGTGTGGCGGGATTGGTAATGCTTTTAGTGATCGTCATTCCTTTCCTCTCGTACGACGATCTTAGCGACGACAGTGTCACAGCGTGGGTCACTGCCCTGCGCAACCTAGCCAGAGACTCGAGTGTCACTACGACCCAAATCGAAGAAATGGTACGCAAGATCTATAGATTTTACTTGACCAAGGACCAGGACTTGCAGCAGATCACCATTACCAGCCCTTACACCAACGCCGTCTACGCCATGACCTTCAAGTCCGACACAGATCTGCGGTCCGAAAACCTCATTGAGTACAGGATGGATTACAAGGTGAGCGACGCCACGTACTACGTGGAGGCCATCATGGACAAGACTGTGGGCAACCAGTGGGAGGCTTTGTTTGGCATCATCATCATCCTGCTGGTGATGTTCTGCCTGGTCTTCTTTAGCGCCTCTTTCCAGAACTCTGTGGACAGCCTGGTGGTCATGCCCCTGGAGAACATCATGACGGCCTTACGCAACAGTGCCACAGTGATGCTCAAGAGTATGAAGGCAATGGAAGATGACGAAGAGAAGGAGGATGATGAGGAGGATGATGGGGAGCTCGAGACACAGATGCTGGAGCGCATGGTCGAGAAGCTTGTGCGCATCGTCTCGCACACGTACAACACGGACGTATCAGTTGGGGCTGACGACAAGAATGTCGATAGTGCTACAGCAGATTGGTTGAGTAAGACGTATGCCCAGGGCAACAAGAAGGTGGCGAACGCGACGCAAGTCATGGTCAATGAGGAGGCACAGGCACGCCGTGCTTCTACTGTGGCCAGTGATTTTGCCTTGCCTTGTCCTCCTGATCAGATAGAGAGCTGGCATTTTGATGTGCTGCAGTACGACCAACAGCAGCTCATCACTGTCTTCTGCTATATATTCTCGGTTCTCGACATATTCGAGGAATTCAAGTTCAATCAGGACACTTTCCGAAATTTTTTGACGGAGTTGTCCGACAAATATCTTGATAACACATACCACAACTACAAGCATGGCTTCGATGTGGCACACACTACCTACCGTATCTTGAATGTGTCACAGCTTAATCTGGCATTCAGCCACCTGGAGGTGTTTTCCCTCATTGTGGCTGCTGTGGGTCACGACGTGGGTCACCCTGGGGTGAACAACGCCTATCTCATCAAAGCCAAAAATGAGCTGGCTTTGGCCCACAACGACAGGAGCCCTTTAGAAAATATGCATTGTGCAGTGCTCTACCAGCTACTGAGCAAGTCTGACACAAACATCTTCGCAGGGTTGGCGGAGGGTGAGTGGCGCGAGTCGAGAAAAGTGATTCTTAGCACCATTCTGGGTACCGACATGGCCCATCACTTTGACCAGATCGGCAAGACAAACGTATTTTTTGAGGCCAACGGGGACGATATGCGCAAGTTTGTCACAGGCGAGAAGGACACAGTGGATGCCCTAGGCGAGGAGAAGGACCGCATCTTCCTTATGGAAATCTGTCTTCACTGCGCTGATATCTCCAACCCTTACAAGCCGTTCAACATCTGTGCGCAGTGGGCTGAGCTTGTCTCGGAGGAGTTCGCACGGCAAGGTGATAGGGAGGCCAAGGAGGGTCTAGAGATCTCACCCATGATGGACAGAGCCACGATCCAGCTGTGCAACATGCAGATGGGTTTCGTCGAGTTCGTGGTGGCACCCTTGATCATCACTTTCATTAAGATCTTGCCACCCCTGCACGAGATTGGTGTCTTCATGGCCGACAACTACTGTTGCTGGGCAGAGAAGCGCAAGCTTGAGATCAAGCAAGACGCCAAGGTTGGGAATAAGGACGAGGAGATTGGCAAGCTTGATGCTCGTATGGCGGCGTTCAAGGGGAAATTCAACTTCTTGGATGAATTGAAGGCGCTGCCTACCAGGAAAAGCAAAGATGCCCAGCCTAGCGGTAAACTATGACGGGGGACGGGGTTTGGAACTCATTTTATTAGAAGGTTTGTTTTAGAAGTCCTAGAGATGACAAACGCGTGTACATATGAATAGTTACTTTGTTATATCTAAGCTTGGAAAATCCATCCACATGTTATTCTTATCCCTGCTTGCCGTAGTACGACGCGACCCCGCGGTTGTATGGGCTGCGTACCGTGGCTTGGAAGATCAGCGCGATGACTGAGCCTTTGGGACGCAGATAGGAGAGCAAAAGAGGTAATGCAGAGGATAAAAGAGAGTGAGAGAAGTGTTAGTGCCTGGTATACGCCAATACAGGGGAGCCGCCACCGCCAATCTTGCTCAAAACTCCGGGGATCATCGTCGCAACCGAGCCTCGCCCTGCGCCACCCCCGCTCTCTAATCAATTCAAACTTACCACCAGCGAAGCCAATTGAGGCTTGTTTTGCAATTTGCACCGCAGCGCGGGCTCCAGCTCCTCCAGCAGCAGGCATATCCAACTAAAAAAATAGGTGCATCATTTTCTGAGTTCTAAAGAGGTCATTTTGGAGACAAAGCGAGAATCTGAACGCTTTGAATTTGATCAGGCTAAGACAACTGAAGTGTTCCTACTTGAGACTCTATAATATTCCTCAAAAAGTTATCAAAAGGGGCGCTGTTGACCTAAAAGCATTCTCGGGATCAGCGAGATGAGCACTTCTGCGTCTCAATGGAAGGATCTTTCTGGCCTAGATCGTAGAATTAGCAAAGCTTTGGCTAAACTGGGGTATGTGAAGCCCACGGAGGTCCAGAGCCAGTGCATTCCTCTAGCCTTGCTTGGCAAAGACATCCTCGTCAAGGCGCGCACAGGCTCGGGCAAGACGGTGGCCTTTGGCGTGCCCTTGCTGCAGAAGGTGTTGGCGCTTAGAGAGGCAGACCCTGAGGCCAAGGATTATGTCAAATGCCTTATTTTGGTCCCTACGAAGGAATTATGCAAGCAAGCGGAAAAGGTGCTGCAGGATCTGACTTATTACTGCAGAGAGGCAGTGACGATCAGTGCCATTGACGGAGACGTGGCGCACATGCAAAGGAAGCAGAATTGGAATGGCAAGGCTGATATCCTTGTCACTACGCCCGGAAGCCTCTTGCAACAAGTGGAAGAGCGCACAGTTGTACTCAACAAGGTCAAGTGCCTGGTGATCGATGAAGCTGATTTGGTGCTGTCTTTTGGGTACAGCAACGATATGCTCAGCATCACCACAAAGATGCCGAAGATATACCAAGGCATTATGGTGTCGGCCACACTGTCCCCCGATCTGGACAAGCTGAGTAAGAGCATGCTACACAGCCCCGTGCTCCTCGACGTCAAGGAAGAGCTATCGGCCAGCCACAAGCTGCAGCAATTTTTTTTGGAGACCAGTGAGGAGGAGAAGTTCCTGGTGCTCTTCGTATTCCTGAAGCTGGGCTTGCTGAAGGGAAAAGGTTTGATCTTCGTCAAGGACGTGAACAAGTGCTACCGCCTCAAGCTATTCCTGCAGCAGTTCTTCCTTTCTAGCGCAGTGATTAGCGCCGAGGTGCCCTTCAATAGCCGAATTCACATGGTGCAGGAGTTCAACCAGGGTGTCTTTGACTACCTCATCGCCACAGACAAGAGCTTTGTGAACGCCGCGGAGGGCCAGGCGGGGGAGGGTGACAAGGAGGAGCTGGAAGAGGGGGCAGAGGGCGAGTGGGAGGTGATGCCCGAGGAGGAAGTAGAGGAGGAGAGAGAGGAGCTGGAAGAGGGAAGTGTGCCTCTGGGAGGGTCGGATAGCGATGAAGAGAGTGAAGGCGGAGACGAGGACGGCGACAGTGACAGTGATAGCGAGGAGAGGGCCGCTGCTGAGGAGGCTGCCATAGGGGCCGCGCCCTCTACCAATGAGGTCAAACCTGACAAGAAGAAGGACAAAGGCAGCAAAGGAGGCAAAGACAAGGAGGAAGACTTTGGTGTGTCTCGTGGCATCGACTTCGTGGGCATCTCCTTTGTGATCAACTTCGACTTCCCCGAGACAGTGGAGAGCTACGCTCACAGGATTGGGCGTACCGCTAGAAGTACCGCCTTCGGTACGTCGCTGAGCTTTGTGATCCCAAGCGAGGTGTCTATCCTGCAGGAAGTAAGGCAAAACCAGCCACACATGATTGAGGGCGACCAGATGAGCGTCCTAAACGCTCTGTCTGCTCCCAACCATGACGTGTTCGACCCTGTGGCATTAGAGGAACACCGCCGCCAACCCCGTGCCTTGAGCATCAACACCAAGGAACTCGAGGGCTTCCGATACCGTGTAGAAGACACGCTGCGCAGTGTGAGTGACACTGCTGTGCGTGAATTCAGGACGGCGGAGTTGAAGAGAGAGGTTCTCAATAGCGCCACGCTAAAGGACTACTTCGCTCGTAACCCTGATGATCTCAAGATCCTCCATCACGATAAGAGCGTGAGTCACCCCATTCAACGCAAGGACCACTTGCACAATGTGCCTAAATATCTCATACCCGCGTCCATGCGTAGTGTAGCTATTAGCAACAAGAAAAAGGCCAAGAAGCGCAAGCGCGATGGAGGCTCCGCTGCCGATAGACGCATCGCGAACGCCAAGAGCAGCGATCCCTTGTCAGATGCATCAGCTGTGACCGCCAACGCCAATAGCGAGAGCGGAATCCAGGAGATCTTCGAAGCTGACGGCGGGCCCACCTTTGCCTTGCGCAAGGGAGACTCCACCTCAGGAAGGAAGGCTTGGCAACAGTCCCATAAGAAAGGCAGCTTCTCCAAGAACAATGGCAAGAAGACTGCACATCGCGTGGCTGGCACATTCACCAAGAGCAAGAGAATGAAGTAGCGATATGTTTACCAGTTGTTGACTAGTGATGTTCTCTGAGGGGTCTCCGGGGTTCTACGTATCCCCGGATAGCGGAGTGACGGGGTTAAACCCGATCACCACAGAGCAAAAGAATGAAGTAGCGATATGTTTACCAGTTGTTGACTAGTGGGCTCTGATTGTGAAAATGTAACAAGATTTGCAATTTTCTTACAATTATTCGGTTTTAAGGGGCACTCCCACAGCGGCTCATCACCTCCTTCATGCGCATGATTTGGTGGGAGACTTGCAGGGTGCGTTTCCTAGCGTTGTTATGCTCCGTGACCATTTCCAGGTACTCCATGATCTCTGCCACGGGTGTGGAGGGGTCCAGCAGGCCAAGGAAATCCACGGCGTCGATGCGCTCGTAGTAGACCTCCGCCATGCGTGACACGCATGCGATGCGTTCCCGCATGCTAGGCTTGTCTTGGCCCTCCTCTCCTCCCTTGAGAATCATT
>MDTE01201747.1_pt1 | contig 10645 bp, 16 predicted proteins | sample 811231 | NCBI WGS metagenome assembly MDTE01 (sample SAMN05326651, study PRJNA326480) | marine metagenome | isolation source: seawater | place: Indian Ocean: Red Sea | collected 2010 | reverse complement strand
CCAAAATTAAATAAAACAGTTACAAATAAAAAGGTTAATAGAACATGGTCATCTACGTTGACATAGACGATACAATTTGCGATTACGATATTAAAGATAGTAAAACGGATTATTATAAAGCCCGTCCTATTAAAATGAATATCGATAAAATTAATAAACTTTACGACGACGGTAATAAAATTATCTACTGGACTGCTAGAGGAACTGTAAGCATAGATAGAAGAGAAGAGTATGCTGAACTAACCGCTAATCAATTAGATGAATGGGGAGCACTTTATCACGAAGTTATAGTAGGAGAAAAACCTGCTTATGATTTACTTATTTGTGATAAAAGTAGGAGAATTGAAGAAATTTAACTATATTAATATTATGGAAAAGACTTATATTATAGGAGAGATTGGTATTAATCACCAAGGCGATATAAACATAGCTAAAAGATTAATTGATATAGCTGCTGCTGCAGGCTGTGATGCAGTTAAATTTCAAAAGAGAAATCCTGATGTATGTGTTCCGGAAGAACAAAAAAATAAACCTAGAAGCTGGCAAGGAGAAGAAATGACTTATTTAGAATATAAGTATAAAGTTGAATTCGGTAAAGCTGAGTATGACGAAATAAATAAGTATTGCAAAAGCAAAGGTATAGCTTGGTCAGCATCTCCCTGGGACTTAGATTCGTTAGCATTCTTAAATGAATATGATATTCCTTTTATTAAAATACCTTCTGCTATGTTAACTAATTGGGAGTTATTAAGAAAATCTGTAGCTACCGGAAAGCAAGTTATATTTTCAACTGGTATGTCGACTCAAGCTGAAATAGATCATGCAGTAGAGGTATTAAGAATAGCAAAAAAAGACTTTAATAATCAACACCCAATCGGTCTACTTCATTGTAACTCTACTTATCCAGCACCTATAGATGAGTTAAATTTATCAGGTATAAAAACATTAGCAGAAAAATACGATGACTTCGTTATAGGTTATTCAGGTCATGAATATACCCTTGGTACTACTGTTGCGTCAGTATTATTAGGAGCAAAGATTATAGAGAGACATATTACTTTAGATAGAAATATGGAAGGTTCTGATCATAGTGCTTCAGTAACTCCTTGGGGATTATTTAAATTAGTAAATGGTATAAGAGAGTTAGAACAAGCATATGGAGATGGAGTTATACAAGTTACTGAATCTGAAAAGCCTGTAAGAGAGAAGTTAAGAGGTTAACTTATCTTATGGACGTATCTAAATATAAAAATAAAAAAATACTTATAGTAGGAGGCGGTCAATCAACTCTTGATACTAAATGGGAGAATTTAGATTATGATTATCTTTGGACTTGTAACGATTTCTATAAAGAAGAAAGAGTCTTATCTCAAGATATAGATTTATATGCTTTAGCTTTTACTACTAAACTTAGAGATTTTCCTCTCATTAAAAAACTTAGAAAGTCTAATACAACAGTTATTTATGAACCTATTCACTATAGAGGAAAAGAAAATAGTGAATATTTTCAAGGATTTAAAAAGTCAATAAAGATACCAATTAAAGCAATAAATTTACCTGCAGCTGATAAAATTGACCCAGATTTAGAACTTAAAGAGTTTATTATTCAAAAACGAAAAGATTTAAACTGGAAAGATGGTAATGGAGTAGAGTATCATAGAACTTTTCAAAGACCAGCTTTAAAATCAGGAATAGCATTTAGATTAATTTTACTTGCTTTGACTACTGAAGCATCATCTATCTACTTTGTAGGATTCGATGGCTTTAATGAAAAGTTTACTAACATACATGCATTTACTAAATACCAAGGACTAAAAGATAGCGATACTAGAAGATTATTTAAAGGAGGTCCTGAAGGTTATTATGAAGTATTTACTGATGCTTATCAAATATTATATTTTTTAGATGAGTACGGTAGGTTACAGAATATAGGAGAAGGGTTCGATTATAATATAGGTACCCATATCAGTAAGAAATATTTTCCATTAAGAAAAGAGTTATATGAAAAAACTAGATGATATTTGTTTTATAGTTCAAGCTAGACTTAATAGTCAAAGAGTACCTCAAAAGATGATTAAACCTTTTGCTGGAAGTAATTTATTTGAACTAATTATAGATAAGCTTATCTTCTCTGATATAATTCCTAGAGAAAATATATTTGCCTCAGTACATGAAGATGAATTAAAGCAAATAGCTTATAAAAATAAAATAAATATATTTGATAGATCTTATGAAAGTGCAAATAATGATAACAGCCTTCAAAAAATTTACGAATGGCATGATAAACTTCCTTACAAATATTGTGTTCTTATATCTGGTTGTAATCCTCTTTTACGTATACATACTATTGACAACTTTGTCAATCAGTTTCTAAATCAAGACGAAGAAAATTTATTTGCAGTATTTGAAAAAAAGCAATACTATTGGAATAAAGAAGGTGCGTTAGTAACTCCATGGCCTAAAGGTCAAACTATTATGAATACAAAAGCAGTTGAACCTACTTATGAAGCTGCTCATGTTTTATATGCATCGAGATTAGATTTAATTAAAGAAAATAAATTTATGGGAGACTTTGAAGCTGAAGGAGGAATTAAATTATTTCAAATGGATGAATTAGAAGCATTTGATATAGACGAACCTTGGCAGTTTGAAGTAGCAGAAGTTTTATATGAAAAGTATACAAAGTAAATTATGGATATTTGGAGATAGTTTCTCTAAAGGATTAGGATTAATTGATGATGGACATCAATTTGATTTATATAAAGGTAAAGAAAAACTTATATGGTCATCTATAGTAGCTGATGCTTATGATTTAGAAGAGATGAATCAAGCTCTAAATGGTATATCAAACGATATGATATTTGATATAATTAAATCAGTTTATAGTAGCATTAAACCTAATGATAAAGTAGTTATAGGTTTAACTAAGATACCAAGATTAGGAGTATATAGTCCTTCGGCTAAATTAAAATTACATTATAATAAAACTCCGTTAAGAGATACTACTAGATTTACTATCCCAGGTCTAAACTTTGGTGAAGAATGGTTACAGTATATAAGAAATAATATGGAAGATGCTGAAAAAGATACTATGGATACTTTTCTATTTGTTAAAGAAGCATTAAAAGATAGAGGTGCTGAATGTATAATATGGGATTCAACTTTATGGAGGAAATTTAAATCTATAGCTCAAGAGACTAAAGAAGAGATAAAAGATCATCATTGGGGATTGGAAGGACATGCTGATATGGCTAAATATATTTTAAATGAATTTAAGTAAGGAAGTTAGAAATATAGAAGATACTTACGAAAGAATTAACTTTCTAAAAGATAAGTTTAAAGATCAAACAGCTTATCTAATTACTTGTGGGCCTTCTTTGACTAAATTAGATCATGCTACTTTAAATAAGAAGTTAAAAGGTAAGTTAGTCATTGCTCTTAAGCAAGCTTATAACTATGTAAAAGACGTTGCTACATTTCATGGTATGAGCTGCTATGGTTATCAGCCTTATGAATATACTAATGATGATACTTTAGTTCATTGGCAGTTAACAGCTATGAATGCACAAAATGAAGTATATAGAATAAAAGAAGAATGGAAACATAAGCATGATATTTTAATTCCTTGTTATTCTACTCCTTGGATCAGTATGGATAATACTACAGCTTTTAGTAGAAACTTTAATAATTTTTTAGCTTATAAAGAAGGTAAGATTATATGGGGTCCTGGAATATTATATGAAACTGGTATACCTTTAGCATTACATTTAGGTTGTAAAGATATAGTAACTATAGGATGGGATATAGGAGACTTAAGTAAGTTTAAACCTGAAGGAGGATATAAATTAGGTGATGATGATTGGAGAAAAGAACATGCTGAAGATTTATATGCTAATGGAGTACATGCAGGTGCTGGCCCAGATTACGTAGAGTTAAAAGAGACTATTGACTGTACCAAAGAAATGTATGATTGGTTCTTGGAAAATAAAATTAATTTTCGTATATTATCTAATACCAATCCTGCTGATGAAAGATTCGAAAGGATAACTCTAGAGGATTTATAATGGAAAAACTAGTAATATATTGTAAAACTTATTTAGATGACTTTATGAGAGTCCGTAGACTCAAAGAAAGTATCGAAAAATATAATGTTGATAATATACCTTTCTATATATCTTGCAAAGAAGGAGAGAAGAAACGTTTAGAAAGTATCTTAGGTAATGAAGGTTATACTTTTATTTCTGATGAAGAAATATATCAAGTTAAAAATCCTGTGCCTGGATGGGAAGAACAGATGTTAATTAAGCTTCATGTGTTCGGTAAAATAGAAGCTGAAAATATTCTATTGATAGACTCAGATGCTTATTTTATTAGACCATTTACTTATGCTGATTTTATAGCTTATGATAATATTCCTTATACTATTATACATGAGAATGTTCAAGTATCAGAATATGAAGCTTATTTGAAAGGAGGAGATTATTCTAAAACTGGTTATGCTAAAGCAGTAAGAGCTTATAGAGAAATATTTGGAGGTAAGTCTAATAGAATATATGACTATGGTCCTAATCCACATTTATGGAATAGAAAAGTTATAGAAGATTTCTTTAAAAATTATTTAGAGCACAACAACTTACAAATGGAACAATTCCAATTTGCTATAAAGAATCAATTCGGAATACATTTTAGAGAAACTTTAACTTATGGAGAATATTTACTTGCAGGTAAAAGTATAGATATAGTTCCTTGTGGTCCTTTATTTAAAGTTTATCATTGGAAAGAGCTTCATGATTTTGAAAAAGGATTAGGATGGATAGATGAAGAGAAAATTAAACAAACATACTTAGGTATAATTTTACAAAGTAACTGGTCATGATATTATTTCAAATGCATATAATGTGGTATGAAGGGAAGATGGTTAGAGAGACATTAGATTCCTTACAGCAAGCTTTAGATGTAGTTCCTGATTTAGATATTAAATTAGCGTTCTGTATTAATTTACAGACGTATGTTGAAAAGCCTTCTAAAGGATCAGTTATAGAATGTATTAATCCTTTTATAGACCATCCAGTACTACAAAGAAAAAATGTAGAAATATATTATAAGAAAGATAAAGATCCTTTTTACAATATTGCTGATTGGAGAAGAGAAGCATACGAAAAAGATTATAAGTATACTGTATGGGGTGAAAGCGATGCTTTATTACCTAAAGATTTCTTTTATGTATTAGCTAATATAGAAATAAAACAACCTCATATATTATGTTTTGCTTCTAGACCAATGTGGGATAATACTTGGGATATAGTTACTCATGAAAAGCTTCAAGGTTATTCTAAACCATGTCAATGCTCTAAAGATAATTGTAAAGATGATTGTATAGAGTTATTAGAGGCTCCTTTAAAATATAAGGACTATATTACTCAAGAACAATTAGATAAGTTTAATGATGAAGCTGGAGATATTAAAATAGTTGGTTTACCTGATTTAAAAATAGACGGTTCTTTAATGTGCTTGTCTGGAGGCCTTCCTACTCCTTTTATAGCTCCTGGAATGCATTTTGTAAGAGAAGATAGTTGTGCTGAAAACTTCTTTAGAATAAAAGGTATACCTCAGTTCTGTGTTAAGACTAGATTAAAAGGACATAACTATTGGCATCCTTTAAAGAGAACTAATACTGATGCTACAAGAAATGATAAAGTATTTAAAGAGTATGCTACTTTAAGTACTGCAGTAATGAATAAATTTTTATACGAAACACAACAAAGTACTAATGGATAAATTTACATTTTGTATAAGTACATTTAAGAACTTAAATTATTTAAAACTAGCTGTTGAATCAGTTAGAAAGTATTCTTACTATAAGGATGCTCCTTTTATTATTCATTCAGATGAATCTAACGATGATGGTACGAATGAATGGTTATTAGAGAATAAAGATAAATATAATTTAACTCCTATCATTAAAGATCTTAAACCTTCTGGTATAGGTCCTGGAATGAATATATGTGCTGAAAATGTAAAGACAGAATATATAATGTTTCTTCATTCAGACTTTTATGTTACTCCTAATTGGGATATAGAGTTATTAAAGTTACATGAAAAGTATGATAATGAAAAACTTTGGGTTAACTCTTTTAGAATAGAACCTAATATGTTTAACGATAGTGATAGACCTGGAACTCATTTCGTTCCTAAAGAAGCTTTTGGAGCATACTATGATGATTTTAGACCTAAAGAAATGATTAAGTATGCTAATCAAATAGCTGAAAAGAATGACTTTGAAATACCAAAAGGAGAAGGAGTATCTGGGTTAGTTAAAAAGACTTGGTGGGATAGAATAGGAGGCAATGATGATAGATTTGCTCCTACTAGTTGGGATGATTATGATCTATTTTGGAGAATGTTAAAAGAAGGAGGACAATTTTTAATGCCTACTAAATCTATTGTATGGCATTTTGGAGCTAGAGGTAGTCATAGATTAGAAGAAAATAATAATCAAACCTCTGAAAGACAAAGTAAGCATGAAAAGATCAACGCTGAAAAGTTTTTTAAGAAGTGGGGTGGTTATCCTGTTAAAGATAAATTTGGAATGATATGCGGCATACAGTAATAGTACCTTCTTATAATACTTTAGAACATACTAAAAATACTTATGAAAGTCTTTTGAAGTATGGAGGAGATGTTGATATTATAATTATAGATGATGCATCAGAAGATGGAACAGCTGAGTGGTTACTATCGTTGAGTGATGAACGTCTTAACAGAGTTATTTCGCCAGAGAGGAAAGGACATACATATTGGTACGACGAAGGAATGAGATTAGCTGAAACTGATATAGTTTCTATACTTCATTCAGATATGGTAATAGGTCCTGGTTACTTTGAAAATATGTTAAAGCATGTTGAAAGAGGTAAGGTAGTATGTGCTACTAGAATAGAACCTCCTATTCATCCTGAAGGTAAAGAAAAGGTAGTTAGAAACTTTGGTATGGAAGCTAATGAATTTATGTGGGAAGCTTTTGAAAACTTTGTAACTAAAGAAAGTTTTACTTATAAAGATAAAACTACTAGAGGTATTTTTGCTCCTTGGATGTTATATAAAGAAGATCATTTAAGTATAGGAGGACATGATCAAAGATTTGCTCCTTTCGGATATGAAGATTCAGATATATTTAATAGATGGATTCAAGCAGGTTATGAAATGGTACAAGCTAGAGATTCATTTTGTTATCATATGACTTGTAGAGGTCATAGATGGAATAAAGGAGTGGGAATAGAGAACCCAGATTATAGAAAAATTATGGATAGATGTAGAAAAGAATTTATTCGTAAGTGGGGTGATTGGATTCAGAACGATGAATATCAACATCCTATAATTTGGAAAAAATACGATAGAGGTATTATATTAACTAATGATAAACCTGAGTTAATAGAAATGCTAGAACCTTGGGCAGATACGTTATATACCTCTTTAGACTATAAGGATTATATAGAAAAAGAGCAGGAAGATACTGTTACTAACTTATGGGATCGTATTAAACCATTTGATAATGAGAAGCAAAATTCTATACTAATAGAAGTAGATGGTAATAATTTTACTCAACAAGACTTTATTTATTTACAGAAGCTTGCTGAGATATTAGATACTCAAAATGTAGAAAAAGGTAAATTTAAATTAGGTAACTTAATAATAGAAGTAGTATGAGCGTTAAAAAATATAAAGTAAAATTTAAAGAAGCAAATGGAGAAGAGTACATCTTCGAATTCCTCACAGATAGAATAGACTGGTCTATTGATCAGTATTGCAGAAACAGGCAAATAGTATCCCATGAGATTATCAAAGAAGATATTGATAAAACTAAAGGTATGTTATTTGGATAGTAATCTATTTATTTATATAATTAAACATCTATATGTCATTAGCCGAAAAATATATTAGACAAGTGATTTCCGAAGCTGCTAAAATTAATTTTGCAGGTCATCAATTCTTTTTAAAAATTGATACTAATGAAGATCCTAATAAGAAAGGAGTTAAAGTTCAATTTATTCCAACTGAGTTTGGTAAGTTAACCAGAACAGAACAGAATGATATTGCTATTGAGCTTGAATCTAGACTTGAGCAAGGATTATCACAATACGAATTAAAAGTAGAAAGAGATAGAAATCTAAAAGACAAAACTATTATTGGATTCTTTATCTATATAGAATACTTTGATAAGATTGTAAGGAAGGCTTTATCTGGTCAAAACCCAGATGCTGAGCCAGAAGTTTAAATATCATATATTTATGACAAAGCACAAAGAACGAGTAAGGGATATTCTTAAATCTGCTCATTTACTCTCTTACAGAATCTATAGTCGCAAACCTGATAAGGAAACTATGAATAAAAAATTATTTATAGAAACGGTAAAATTAATCAAGGAAATCGAAACTCGAAGAGACTTTCTGGAAACCGAAATAGGTATGAATGTTACAACTTACGAAGATAAGTTCTTCCAGGTTTTTGAAAATTTGTTACGTATCGCATTTACGAAAGAGCAAATTAATCTATTAAACCTGTATATCTATGAATTGTCACCTGATAAAGAATGGGACGGTACTATTGTTCTCAAAAATAAGCAAAATAAAGAAGAAACGGTTGCCTTTAAAACTCCTGAACAGGTTTGGGAAGTCATAAAAAATCTAGCTATTTAGTTGTAATTCTGCATTTTTTTTCGTATATTTATAGTATTGAACTTTAAAATGGTTATATGTATAATACTATAAAATCTAAATCCACAATGAACATAAAAGATTTAAAAATGATTCCATGCGTTAAGTGTGGTGAACCAATGCCTGAGTTAAGATTAACTCAATATGGCTACAATTTTTGTGTTAATTGTTCTACTGTTGAAGGAAAGGTAGCTAAAACTATGGTTTATGGCTCTGGAGATCATACATGGAATGATATAGTAATAATGGATAGAAGTCAAGCTAGAAGACTTGCTGAAATAGAAGCAAGAGCTGAAGGTAGAGCTTTTGATCCATCTGAATTCGATCAAGATGATACAAATGTATCTCAGTCAATCAATGATAAAGTAAGAAGTATCCTAGATCCTGACGATTATGTTCAAGATAATTCTCCTGCAAAAGAAGAAAAATCTATCTTGGATGATTTGATCAAACAAAAACCTAATGGCTAGACCATCTAAAATACTTACCAAAGAAGATTTATTAAGAGCAATGTCACAGACTCGATCTAATCGAGCAGCGGCTAGATATCTTCATGTATCTTATAATCATTATAAAAAATACGCTAAAATGTATAAGAATGATGATGGAGAGACTTTACTTGAAGCTCATAAGAATCAAGCTGGTAAGGGTATACCGAAATTTCTTTCTGGTAAAGGTAAGCAACCTCCTATTATAGATTTAATAGAAGGAAGAGTGCCCGCAACTCATTTTGATCCTCAGAAGATCAAAGAGAGGTTAATATTTGAAGCATTAGTTGAAGAGTGTTGTGAGAGATGTGGTTTCAATGAAAGAAGAGTTGTAGATAATCGAGTACCTTTGATACTTCATCATAAAAATGGTAATAAGAAGGACTTTACTTTAGATAATATAGAAATGATGTGTTATAATTGTTCATTCTTATATGGAGTAAGTCCTATTACTGATCAACAAGTAGTTAAAATGGAAGATTACGTTGATAAACATGGTGAAGATTTCAATTGGGAATTAGACGAACATCATATAGAACATTTGAAAGAATTAGGACTATATGAAGAAAAAAAGCCTGGTGAAGAGTATATCTCCAGGCAATAATACTATTTATCATTATGCCAAAGAAGAAGACAAATAAGTTTTCCACTTGGAAAAAACGAAAACCCCTCGAAAGAAAAGTTGCTGATGACCTCGTAAAGCAGCATGAACGTAATGAGAAATTACGTGAGAAGAATCTAGGTACTGATTTCTTAGATCTCTTCAATTAGTTTAACCAAACACTTTTATATGAGAAACACTTCGAAAGTAATAGCTATGTCTGTAAGTATGTTTACATTGATGGCTTTTGCTACAATCACCAAAAGTTACGCTCCATCAGCTTATTCGATGAAGCCGTTAGTTTTGGAGACCTTTCCTGTTCAACCTATTGAAGTTGAAATAGAGGAAGCACCTATTGCTATTATTGCAAAAGGTCATGATGAATTCTTAGACGCAATTGGTCAAAAAGAATCTAATAATAACTATTCAATAGTTAACACGTATGGCTATATGGGTAAGTACCAATTTGGTAAATCTACTCTTAAGGGCTTGGGATATAAGATTACTAGAGATGAATTTTTAAATAACCCTCAAATACAAGAAGAGGCTATGCTTAAATTGTTACAGCATAATAAAAAGAAACTTAAAAAGTATATTGAGAAGTACGACAATAAAGTAGTACATGGAGTTTATATTACCGAGTCAGGAATTTTAGCAGCAGCTCATTTAGCTGGTCAAGGTAATGTAAAGAAGTTTTTTAGAAAAGGATATGAATTCAAAGATGGATTCGGGACTAAAATGACAACTTATATGAATTTATTCTCAGGATATAGTTTGAATTTATAATATTTTTTCGTATATTTAATAGTTATGGTAAAGTTACATTTTAAAGATACTTCTGAATT
>MDTE01121666.1_pt1 | contig 10645 bp, 12 predicted proteins | sample 811231 | NCBI WGS metagenome assembly MDTE01 (sample SAMN05326651, study PRJNA326480) | marine metagenome | isolation source: seawater | place: Indian Ocean: Red Sea | collected 2010 | reverse complement strand
TTGGTCTCGGATTGGGTGAATTTATCGAGACGCCCGCACTCTAAGAGCCGATCCAGTATCTGGGTGGCGCCGGGTTGCTGATCGGCGGACTTGCGCTGATGGCGGCGGCAATGAAAAGTTTCCGGTCCGCGGGTACGGCTGTGGAAACCTGGCAGTCGTCGACTGCCATCGTCGATACCGGCCCCTACGGCAGCACGCGAAATCCCATCTATGTCTCTATGTTGCTGATCTACGCAGGTATCGGGGTAATTGCCAATGCCCCGACTGTCGTTGCCTTGGCGCCAGTGTTGTTTGCCGTTCTCCATTTCGGTGTCGTCCTCCGCGAGGAGGACTATCTCGAATGCAAATTCGGGGATCGCTATCTCGCCTATAAGCAGGCTGTACCCCGCTGGGGATAGGCACTTTCCCTCGCTTGACTCACTGCCGGCCATTGGCAAACGATGGCCGGCAGTTATTGTGAGGAACGAAATGCCTTCGCCCCGTGATATGATCGATGACCGGCCGGACGAGAACCTGTTCCGCGTTCATCGTGCCGCGTTTACCGATCCGGATGTGTTCGGACGGGAAATGGCCGACATATTCGACCGCTGCTGGCTCTATATCGGCCATGAAAGTCAGATACCCGAACATGGTGATTTCATCGCCACGCGGCTTGGCAGTCATCCGGTATTTGCCATGCGTGGCAGTGACCGCAGTATCCGCTGCTTCTATGACGCCTGCAGCCATCGCGGATCGAAGCTTACCGGCCGGACTTCGGGTAACGCGAAGACCATCACCTGCCGCTATCACGGATGGTGTTTCAACGCGGACGGCGCGTGCACCCTGGTCCGCGGCGGAGAAGAGGCGTACAGGCCCGAGGATCTCGACAGAATGGGAACCGATCTGCGCCAGATCGAGCACTTTGGCGACTACAAGGGGTTTCTGTTCGGGTGTCTCGATGCCGATGCGCCTTCACTGGAAGAGTTTCTCGGCGGGGCGTTACCCTTTATCGACCTGATGGCGGATCAGGCACCGGACGGTATGGAAGTGCTGCGTGGCGAGAGCCGCTACATCATGGAAGCGAACTGGAAGCTGCAGACGGAAAATTCGACTGACGGCTATCACGTGGCGACCGTACACCGGAACTTCGCCACCACGGTGGGGTATCGCGAAACACTGGCGCCGGATGGTGATGGTGGCATGGCGAAGACCGAGGCGAGCCGGATTCTCAGCCTCGATAAGATCGGTTCCGGCGGCTACGACGTTGGCAATGGCCACATGATAAACTGGGCAGATCGGGGCAATCCCGAAGCGGGGCCTTCCTGGCCGCAGCGCGAGGCGCTGCTCGACAAATACCCGGAAGGGAAAGTGAAGTGGATGCTGGAACGCGGCCGGACGGTGACGGTGTTTCCCAACCTGCTTCTGAACGACGTTGCATCAACCTGCATACGTGTCTGGCGCCCGCTCGCTGTCGGGCTGACCGAAATCGAAACCTGGTGTATCGCGCCAAAAGGTGAAGACGCCGACGCCCGCCGCGCGCGCATCCGCAAGTACGAGGATTTCTTCTTTCCCGCCAGTCTGGCAGTGCCGGACGATGTACGCGCGATGGAAGGTGCGCAATCCGGGTCGGAAGCCATTGATGATGGCTGGAACGATCTCGCTCTTGGCTACAAGACGCTGGTCGACGGTGCTGATGACGCGGCAAGGGAACTGCACGTGACGCCTTTGAACAGCAATCCCGGCCGCGAGGTTGAAACGCCGTTTTTCGCCTTCTGGCGGGAATGGGCGGCACGACTTTCGGCATGACTGTTTCCGTCCAAGACGCCGCCGACCTGCTCCACCGCGAAGCTTGGTGCCTGGACAACAAGCGATGGGAAGAGTGGCTCGCGCTCTATGCCGACGATGCGATATTCTGGGCGCCGGCCATGGTCGGCGATGAGGGCTGGACCGACGATCCGGACAATGACGTCAGCCTGATGTACATGGACCGTTCTGGTCTCGAGGCCCGCGTTTTCCGTATTGAGGGCGGCGATTCCTATGCGACGGATCCATTGCCGCACACAGCCCATCTGGTCACGAACGTCCTGGTGCATGGCGACCGGGACGACCTGACGGACGTCTCCGCAACATGGATGGTTCACTCCTACGCCCGCGTGCGCGGTGGTACCGTCCGGGGCGGGTTATACGAATACCGGCTAGGCGACACGTCCGCGGGTCTGAAGATCGCGGAGAAGAAAATCTTCATACACGACGACCGGATCGTCGGGCCGATCGATATCTACAATATCTGAAGGGTCTGTCTTTCCTCCGTTCCGGGCGATTGCAGGAACGGGCGTTAGTTCCTATCCTTAACCACACATGTTCCACGGAATGGCGGAGCCAGCCATGTTTTTGAAAAACGCCTGGTATGTGGGTGCCTGGGGCACCGAGGTAGGGCGCCAGAACCTGCTGCGCCGCACGCTGCTGAACGAACCGGTGGTGTTCTTCCGCAAGGAAGACGGCACGCCGGTGGCGCTTGCCGACAAATGCGCCCACCGCCATGCGCCGCTGTCGTCGGGCAAGCTGGTGGGCGACAACATCCAGTGCCCGTATCACGGGCTCGAATACGATGCATCGGGCGCGTGCGTCCGCGTGCCGGGCCAGTCGACGGTGCCGCCGGGCTGCCGGGTGCAGTCCTATCCGGTGGTGGAGCGCTATCAGTGGGTGTGGATCTGGATGGGCGACCCTGAGCTGGCGAACCCGGACGACATCGAGGATTTCCACTGGATGGACGATCCCGACTGGCGCGCGAAGGGTGAGCTGCTGCACCTGAAGGGCGACTACAAGCTATTGATCGAGAACCTGCTCGATCTCTCGCATCTCTCTTATATCCACGCCACCACGCTCGGCACCGATGCGGTGGCCGAGACGCCGATGAAGTTCGAGCGCGGCGACCGCCACGTGACCGTCACCCGCTGGGTGATGGATTCCGTGCCGCCGCCCTTCTTCACCAAGGCGGGTGGCTTCAGTGAGGACGAGCATGTCGACCGCTGGCAGCATATCACTTGGACGCCGCCGGCCTTCGTACGCCTCGACGTCGGCGCTGCCAAGGCGGGCACCGGCGCCAAAAACGGCGACCGGTCACAGGGCTTCACCATGCGCAACCTCAACGCCATCACGCCGGAAACCGACAAGACGACCCATTACTTCTGGGCCCAGGCACACGATTTCCGCACCGACGAGCCGTGGATCACCGACCTGCTGGTAGCCAACGTGCACGAGGCGTTTCTGGAGGATCTGGAGATCATCTCGCTGCAGCAGGAGAACATCGACAGCGGCACCACGCCGGAGCGCATCGACATCAACCACGACGGCGGCGGCCTGCAGGCAATCCGCACGCTCAACGCGATGATCGAGGAAGAGAACGACCCCACGCCGACCGCCCAGGCGGCAGAATAAAGGGGAAAAGCTTTACTACGTCCTTCGAGACGACCTTCTCAAGGGCCCCTCAGGATGAGGAAAGCTAACGGGGAACATCCAATGACCTCATCCTGATGAGGCCCGCAGGGCCGTCTCGAAGGATGGGCACGCCAAAAAAACCGGGCCCCGAAAAGGGGCCCGGCACGTCTTGTCAGCTGACTGAGCGCAGCCGCTATTCGCGGTTGCCGAACAGGTGCAGCAGCATGATGAACAGGTTGATGAAGTCGAGATAGAGCCTGAGTGCGCCGGAAATGGCGAGCTTGCCCTGGGTCTCTTCATCATAGTGTTCGGCGTATTCGTTCTTGATGGCCTGAGTGTCGTAGGCGGTCAGGCCGACGAAGACCAGCACGCCGATAACGGAGATCGCGAACTGCAGCGCCGAGGATTCGAGGAAGATATTCACGACCATCGCGATAATGATGCCAATCAGGCCCATGAACAGGAACGAGCCCCAGCCGGACAGATCCTTCTTCGTGGTATAGGCCCACAGGCTCATGCCCGCGAAGGTGCCGGCGGTGATGAAGAACACACGCGCGACGCTGGCGCCGGTAAAGGCCATGAAGACCGTGGCCATCGAGACGCCCATCAGGGCCGCGTAGATCCAGAACGTTGTCTGTGCGGCGCCGTAGCTCATCTTATGCAGCCGCGCCATCAGGAAGAACACCATGCCCAGCGGCGCCAGCATGACCACCCATTTGAGCGGCGAGCCGAACAGCGTCTGGCCAAGGCTGGTCAGCGCGACGACCTGGCCGGCGTCATTGGTAACGACCGACGCCTGCGCCACGACGACGGCGAGGATGCCGGTCAGCAGCAGACCGCAGACCATGTAGTTGTAGACGCGGAGCATATGCGCCCGGAGACCGGCGTCGAATTCCGCCTGATCGACTCGGGTGCCCGTATACACCGTTTTTTCAGTACCGAAAGCCATGTCAGATCCCCTTCAGACCCAAACGTTAAACCTGAAGTAAGTATGGGATGTTATCGAGGCGAAATCAACCGGAACCCGTTGGAATTACTGGGATAGTTAACGGGTTTTAATGGTTGGGTGCGGGATATTGGCGATTATCCCCACCTGTCGTCCTCGGGCTTGCCCCGAGGACCCATCTTTGCGGCCTCATGGATCCTCGGCCGAAGGCGTGAAGCGCGTGAGGGCCCGAGTGTGACAGGACGAGAGTGATCGACGGCTCTCTATTCGTTGCGCAACAAGGGCGCCGCTTTCTGGCCAAGTGCCCGCCAGGTGCCGTAGAAGCCGAGCGCCAGCGTTACCGCGACGGCGATCACGACGGCCGAAATTACGGCCATGATGTCGAACATGAAGTCGAATCGCATAACCTCGGTCACCACCGCCCAGGCGGCGACGGAACCGATGACCGACGCCACGATGGCGGTGACCAGGCCCAGCAGGCCGTATTCGAGCAGCAGCGTGCCCATAATCCGCCGCCGTGTCGCACCCAGCACTTTCAGGACCACGGAATCATACACCCGCCGGCGGTGACCTGCGGCAATGGCGCCGGCCAGCACCAGTGTGCCGGCGACGATGGCCACCCCGGCGGTCAGGCGGATGGCAAGGCCGAGCCGGCCGAGGAAGCCGTTGACCGTCTCCAGCACGTCGCGCACCCGGATGGTGGTGACGTTGGGGAACTTGTCGGCGACCGCGCGTTCGATGCCTTCTTCCACCGCCGGGTCTGCATGCACGGTGGCAAGATGCGTCTGCGGCGCGCCGTCCAGCGGACCGGGCGAGAAGATGAACAGGAAGTTCATGCGGAGCGAACCCCATTGCACGTTCCGCAGGTTGGCGATCTCGGCGGTGATGTTGCGTCCGAGAATGTTGATGGTGACGGAATCGCCGATCCCGAGGCCGAGCTCGGAGGCGTTGTGCGCCGGCATGGAAACCAGCGCCTTGCCCGAATAGTCGGCCGGCCACCACTGTCCGACGACGACGGTTTCACCATCCGGCAGTTCGCGCGCCCAGGTCACGCCGCGGTCGCCGCGCAGGATCCAACGCCCGCCCTCGGCCACGTTCTCCGCCTTTGCGGTTTCGCCCTTCAGCCGGGTCACCCGGCCGCGCAGCATCGGCGTGCGGCGCAGCTCGCGAAAGCCTTCGACACCCTCGACGGTGGATTCGAAGGCGTCGACCTGGTCGTTCTGGATATCGATGAAGAAGTATCCGGGCGCGCGTTCCGGCAGCGAGCGGGTGATCTGGTTGCCGAGACTGGCCTCGATCAGCGCGACCTTGACAAGCACGGTCAGCCCCAGCCCCAGCGACATGACGACGCTGCCGGTCGGCGCGCCGGGGCGGTGCAGATTGGCGAGCGCAAGCCGTAATCCGGTCCCTCCGGCCCCGCCTGCAGCCTTGGCGGCCCGGGCAACGACAATCGCGGCGAGACCGAACAGGATCATCGCCACCGTCGCGCCGATCACGAACCACATGGCGATTACCCGGCTGTGCGCGGTACCAATGGCCAGCAGCACCAGCCCTGCAAGCAGTACGACGGTTGCCAGCACGAAAGGCCGGCGCGGCATTCCGCGGAAACGGGCGATGGAATCGCGGAACAGCCCGGCAGCCGGAAGATCGCAGGCCCGTGCGATCGGCCAGATCGAAAAGGCCAGCGCGGTCAGAAATCCGAACGAGGTCGCCAGTACCAGCGGCTGCCAGTAGACATCAATCCGCGGCACGATGGGCATGGCGGTGCGCAGCATCTCGCTCGCCGCCGCCGGGGCCAGCCCGCCGAACAGCAATCCGACGGCGATGCCCGTAAGGGCCATGATCATGACCTGCATCAGATAGGCGCCGAAAATCAGACGTGACGACGCGCCAACGCATTTGAGGGTCGCGATGGTTTCGATCTTGCCCGACAAAAAGTCCCGCACCGCGTTGCTGACGCCAACCCCACCGACCAGCAGCGCGGTCAGCCCGACCAGCGTCATGAACAGGGTCGTACGGTCGATGAAAAGCTTGATCACCGGCGACGCGTTGGTACGGTCGCGCACCAGCCACAGCGCATCGGGAAAGGCCTGCTGAAGGTCCGACTTCCAGCTTTCCAGCGTAGTACCGTCGGCGAGGCGCACGCGATAGAAATACCAGACTTGGCTGCCCGGCTGGATCAGGCCGCTCTCCGCCAGCGAGTCCGTCGATGCCATGAAGCGCGGGCCGATCTGAAGCGTGCGGGCGCCCGACACGCGGTCAGGTTCGACGTCAATGGTGCCGCGGATCTGATAGGTGGTGTCGCCCAGCTTAAGCGTGCCGCCCAGATCGATGCCGAGACGCCGCAGCAGGGCGGTATCCGCCACCGCACCCCACACCCCGTCGCGCTTGGCGAACAGGTCGGCATTGCTGGCCGGCGGCGAGATCTGGAGCGCGCCGTAGAGCGGATATGCATCGTCGACCATCTTCATTTCGACCAGCGTGCGCTTGTCGCTGTCGACCGACCGCGCCATCGAGCGGAGATAGACGACCCGGGAAATATCGGCGCTGCGATCCAGCCAGGCGCGTTCCTCGGGCGAGATGTCCTTGTAGGTGACGCGCAGAGCGGCATCGCCGCCCAGCAGTACCGCACCGTCTTCTTCCAGCCCGCCGATCACCGACGACGCGATGGAGCCGACGGCGGCGATGGCGCCGACGCCCAGTGCAAGGCAGGCGAGAAAGACGCGAAAGCCGCGCAGCCCTCCCCGCAGTTCGCGGCGCGCGATGCGCCAGACATTGATCATGCGAGAACCTTGTCGCTCCCGATCAGCCCGTCCTGCAGGTCGATCATGCGCCCGCACTGTTCGGCAAGCGCAGGGTTGTGGGTGATCAGCAGCAGCGTGGCACCATGATCGGCCCGCAAGCTGAACAGCAGGTCGATGACGGAATTGCCTGTCTTGCCGTCAAGATTGCCGGTGGGTTCGTCTGCGAGAAGCAGCCGCGGTCCGGCGACGATGGCGCGTGCGAGGGCGACGCGCTGCTGTTCGCCGCCCGACAGCTGACCGGGGTAATGGGTCACACGGTGATCCAGTCCGACGGCGGCCAGCGCTTCCCGCGACCGGTCGAATGCGTTGTCCAGCCCCGCCAGCTCGACCGGGATGGCGACGTTTTCCAGCGCGTTCATGGTGGGGACGAGGTGAAAGTTCTGAAACACGATGCCGACATTGTCGCGCCGGAACCGGGCAAGCCCGTCCTCGTCCAGGGCCGCCAGATCGTGGCCCGCGACTTGGATGTTGCCCGACGTCTGGCGCTCCAGTCCGCCGATCAGCATCATCATCGATGTCTTACCCGAACCGGACGGTCCGACCAAGCTGACGGTCTCGCCTGCCGGAATTTCGAGATTAATACCCTTCAGGATGTTGACGGAACCGGCTTCACTCTCCAGCTTAAGTTCAACATCTTCGAGGAGAACCATGGGTTCCCGCATGCCGCTATCGTTCATGTATTTTGCCAAGCGTTGGAACGAGGAGGGGTCTTCCCTTCGGTATAGCTCTTTTACGCGCGTTCTCAAGCACCGGATTGTAACAGTCGTTATAATTCTGATGGCGGGTGCGGGGCTGACCGGTGCCGCGGCGGCGGACGGGGGGCGCCTGATGATCCTGGGCGACAGCCTGACGGCCGGGCACGGGTTGCCCCAGGAGGAGACCTTTCCGGTAAAGCTTCAGGCTGCGCTTCGGGCCAAGGGCCATAAAATTGAGGTGATCAATTCCGGCGTGTCCGGCGATACCACGGCCGGCGGGCTCGCGCGTCTGGACTGGGCGCTGGCGCCGAAGCCCACCCATGTACTGGTCGAACTGGGCGCGAACGACATGCTGCGGGCCGTCGATCCCGGCGTGACGAAGCAAAACCTCGACCGCATCGTCACGAAGCTGCAAGCCCGAAACATCAAAGTGATGCTGGCGGGTATGTATGCATCGCCCAACCTGGGCAAGACCTATACCGATGCCTTCAGGACGTTGTATACCGACCTTGCGAAAACCCACGGAATTCCGCTCTATCCTTTCTTCCTGGACGGCGTCGCGGCGGAACGGGATCTCAATCAGGACGACGGTATTCACCCGAACGAAAAAGGTGTCGCGGTGATCGTGGAACGCATCCTGCCGTCGATCGAGGCATTTCTGGGCCGGAAGGAATAGATCATGGACACTGCCACGCAGACATTCCGTTTCGGCCATGCGTCGGACGCCGACTGGGAGACCCTGACCGCGTCGTGTCTGGATCAGATCGGCGACGTGCCCGCCGGCGCGAATATCGGTTTCGTCTACGTTACCGATACACTGGATGAAGACCTGCCGCTGATTGCTGATCGCCTGCGCGAACGCACCGGCGTCGAGCACTGGGTCGGCACGGTGGGATTTGGGGTAATGGTCGGCGGAAAGGAATATTTTGACACCCCGGCCATGGTCGCAATGATCGGTGCGCTGGCCGATGACGGGTTCCGCGTGATGCCCACCATCGACACACCGGGCGATCCGCTGCCGGACGGCATCATGGACTGGGTTTCGCGCAAGCAGCCCATGCTGGGCGTGGTGCATGCCGACCCGCGCAATGCCTATGTCGGCGATATTCTGAATTCGATCACCGACGACACGGAGGCATTTCTGGTCGGCGGGTTAACGGCATCACGCGGCAAACAGGCCCAGATTGCTGACGGGTTGACCGAAGGCGGCGTGTCGGGCGTTCTGTTCGCGGGTGACGTCGGCGTCACGACGGGTCTCAGCCAGGGCTGTTCGCCGGTCGGGGACATCCACGAAGTCACCAAAGCTGAAGACAACATCCTGTTCGAGCTGGATGGAAAGCCGGCGCTGGACGTGTTCAAGGAAGACATCGGCGATGTGCTGGCGCGGAACCTCGAACGCGTCGGCGGGTATATTCACGCCGCTCTGCCGATCTCCGGCGACGATCGCGGCGATTATCTGGTGCGCAACGTGGTCGGCATCGATCCGGACAACAAGCTGGTTGCCATCGGCGAGCGGGTCTCAGCCGGGGACCGGATCATGTTTGTCCGCCGCGACGGCCCGTCGGCGATGGAAGATCTCGACCGTATGCTGGCCGATGTGACATCGCGCGCGGGCGGCGCGCCCAAGGCGGCGCTGTACTATTCCTGTGTCGCCCGCGGGCCCAATCTGTTCGGACCGGATTCGGAGGAGCTGAAGGCCGTGCAGGACGCCCTGGGCGAAGACGTGCCGGTGGTCGGTTTCTTTGCCAATGGCGAGATTTCGAACAACCGTCTCTATGGCTATACCGGCGTGCTGACGCTGATCGGATAGCCTGACACAACCACATCCTTCGAGACGCCGTTGACGCGGCTCCTCATGATGAGGGTCATACTTTGCTTCCTCATCCTGAGGAGAGCCGAAGGCTCGTCTCGAAGGATAGAGGAAAGCCCCCGTCCATGATCCGCTTGTTTACTGCCCTGTCCCTGCCCGATGAGCTGCGCCCCAGGCTTGCGGCGCTGGGCAGCGGCATCGACGGCGCGCGCTGGGTCGAGCCGGAGAACCTGCATATCACGCTGCGCTTCATCGGCGAGGTGTCTGAGCCGGTGGCGGAGGATGTCGCCAGTGCGCTCGATACCGTTTCGGGTCCGGCCTTCGACGTGTGCCTGAACGGTACCGGGCAGTTCGCCAGCCGGGGCCGGGCGCGGGCGGTCTGGGTCGGTGTGGAGAAATCTCCCGGTCTCTCCGCGCTGCACGGCAAGATCGATCAGGCACTGATCCGCGCCGGGCTCCCGCCGGAGGGGCGTAAATACATACCGCATGTTACCATCGGCCGCCTCAAGGACGCGCGTCCCAACCGGGTGCTTGGCTGGCTGGAGGCCAATGGCGCCTTCTTCGCACCGCCCTTCAAAGCAGGGGAATTCGTGCTGTACGAAAGTCGGCTGGGGCGGCACGGCCCCAGTTATCTGCCGGTGCACGCCTATCCGCTGGACGCGCCTTCGTAACCTTGCGGGACAGCTATCGCAAACCGGTGCAGGGTCTGCTGCTCAATTTCGAGATCGACGATGTCGACGCGGAATATGCACGGCTGAAAGCGGCAGGCTTGCCGATCCTGCGGGACATCAAATCGGAAGATTTCGGGCAGCGCCATTTCATCACCCACGACCCGGCGGGTGTGATGATCGACGTGATCAAGGTGATCCCGCCGACGGCGGAATTTGCGGCGCAGTATGCGGACGGGGCGGCGGTCTGAGCCGCGCCTCTAATCCGACGGGCGGCTGTCCGCGAACACGGGATGGGTCGCGTT
>MDTE01084333.1_pt1 | contig 10645 bp, 10 predicted proteins | sample 811231 | NCBI WGS metagenome assembly MDTE01 (sample SAMN05326651, study PRJNA326480) | marine metagenome | isolation source: seawater | place: Indian Ocean: Red Sea | collected 2010 | reverse complement strand
GCGACTGGGATATCGTGTAGCCCAACAATTTTGCCGGGGGCGGCAGGTGCCTTACTGAGTTCCGTCTCAGTGTTCCTGTAATCCGCCGATCACTAGCTTACCGGCCTTGCTCGCAACATCGCGCTTTCCATGACGTCGCTGCATCTCGTTGGTGCATTCGTCAGCGGTATTTTGTGGAGCACGATGGTGTGTCTGGCAGTCTGGCTCCGCTTCGCGGGGCATACGGTAATTGAAAAAGTGGTGGCGATTGTCTTTTCGATTCCCGCCTTCGTGGCGATGGGGCTGGAGCACAGCGTTGCCAACATGCTTTTTCCTGTCGCTTGCGCAATTCTCGGCCTGCGAGTGGGTGTTGGCGGGATCGCTGGAAATCTCGCGGTGGTGACGCTCGTCTATCTGATTGGCGGCTGCCTGTTCGTCGGGATCTTTCGCCGGCGTAGGGGATAAGGGTGCTCAGGCGGCGTTAGACGGCCTGTCCGGCGGCGTAACCGCTCGACCACGCCCATTGGAAATTGTAGCCGCCAAGCCAGCCGGTCACGTCGACCGCTTCACCGATGGCGTAGAGACCGGGCACGTCCTTTGCTTCCATACTGCGCGATGACAGGTTGTTCGTGTCGATACCGCCGAGCGTAACCTCCGCCTTGGCGTATCCTTCTGTGCCCGCCGGGACAAGTGTCCAGCCGTTCAGTATCTGTCCGAGCCGAGACAATTCCCTGTCGGAAATCTCTCCGATCGGCCGGGCAGGCAAATGGGTCTCGGCGATGGCCGCAGCAAAACGTGCGGGCAGAACGTTGGACAGGATCGTCCGGGTCTCCGATCTGGGACGGGCCCGTTTCCCGTCCAACAGCAGAGCGTTCGCATCCGTGTCGGGCATCAGATTCAGAACAATCTCCTGCCTGTCGCGCCAGAAAGATGAGATCTGCAGTATCGCCGGGCCGGATAGCCCTCGATGGGTAAAGAGCAAGCCCTCGCGAAAAGATACCTGGTGGGTACCGACAGTGCATTCAAGCGATACGCCGCTGAGGGGCCGTAGCATATCGAGCGTCTCCCCGTCGAAGGTCAAGGGCACTAAGCCAGGCCGGATATCTGACGTTGTCAGTCCGAAGCGCCTGGCAACATCGTGCGCGAGTCCCGTCGCGCCCATCCTCGGGATTGACAGACCGCCTGTCGCGAGGACGACGGCATCGGCCTCGAATTCCACTCGGTCGGTTGCGACCCGGAACCTGTCCGATTTGCTCACATCCGCAATGCGGTGGCTGGTCCGGATATCGACTTTCGACGCGGCGCATTCATCCAGCAGCATTTGCACCACCGACCTCGCAGACCCGTCGCAGAACAGCTGACCCAGGGTTTTTTCGTGCCAAGGAATTCGGTGCCTGTCGATCAGGGCAATGAAATCGTACTGGGAGTAACGCGCCAGCGCCGATTTGCAAAAATGCGGGTTGCCTGAAACGAAGTTATCTGACGTCGCGTGAAGGTTTGTGAAGTTGCACCGCCCACCGCCGGAAATCAGGATCTTTTTGCCGACTTCGTCGGCGTGGTCGAGTAACAGCACCCGACGGCCGCGCGCGCCGGCGGTCATGGCGCACATCAATCCCGCGGCGCCTGCGCCGAGGACGACGACGTCGAAATCTTCCGGTCTGTTAACGTTCATGTAGAAGTCATACCACGCCGAAGCGTCCGGGGTGCGACAACAATGCCTGCTCTTTGCTGTTGCCCCCCGGCTCCAGCGGCCCTAAATCCTGCCGCCATACTAACAGAGCAAAGTAACAGCCGATGACCATATCCTACGTCCTCACTACCGCCTGTCCGGACAAACAAGGGATTGTCGCGGCGATATCCGGGTTTCTTGCGGACTCCGGGTGTTCTGTCGACGATGCAGCGTTTTTTTCGGACTCTGAGTCCGAGCGTTTCTACGGGCGGTCCGTATTTCGGATCGACCGGAACGACGTCAACGCCGAGATGGTCGGTCTGTGGTTCGGCCAGGTCGCGCATAAATTCGATATAGAATGGGATATCTTCGATACATCTGTGCCGAAGAAGGTAATGATCATGGTCTCAAAGTTTGATCACTGCCTTAACGACCTGCTTTACAGGTACCGAATCGGCGCGTTGCCGATGGAGGTCACCGCGATTGTTTCTAACCACCCGGATGCACAGCCTTTGGCCGATGCCGCGGGCATTCCCTATCACCATATCCCTGTTTCGAAGGACACCAAAATGGAGGCTGAGGCGAGGTTGTATGCCTTGATCGATGGAACCGGCACAGACCTGGTGGTGTTAGCACGATACATGCAGGTGCTGTCGGACGACCTGTGCCGAAAGCTCGACGGACGGGTGATTAATATCCACCATTCATTTCTGCCAGGTTTCAAGGGGGCGAAGCCTTACCATCAGGCATTTGCGCGTGGCGTAAAGCTGATCGGCGCAACGGCACATTTCGTGACCGCCGATCTCGACGAGGGACCCATCATCGAACAGGCGGTCGAGCGTATCGATCACACGACCATGCCGGACCAGATGGTGGCTATAGGCCGTGATCTGGAGAGCGTCGCCCTGGCCCGTGCAGTCGGTTATGTGCTGGAACGCCGGGTGCTGATGAACGGCGCGAAGACGGTGGTGTTCCGGTAAAACGGCTTACCGTTTTGTGTGGGCTACGACATCGTCCATGAGAGTGTTTTGCTCCGGCCCTATACGAGCTGTTGGCGGGTTTCGCTGATGGTGTCTATGTCGGCGGTCCGGAACAACTGGCCGCATTGACGGTTGCTGTCGGGCTCTGGGCGTTGGTAAGCGGTTTGTTTCTCGCCTTCTGCGGTCGAACGCAGGGGCTGGTCTATTTTATGCTGATCGGGGGCGGTAAGCTGTTCTGCCGGATTGGGCCTGTTTGCCGCGCAGACCGATTTTACGATGGGTTTTATTGCGATCAGCAGCGCATCACTTCTTTTGCTCACCTATCATGTCAGCGTTTACAGCCTGATATAAAACGGGACCGATTAGGCGATGCGAGGCCGTGTCATCAGCTACAGCGTGTGAGTCACTCTCGGCGGGCCGGCCCTCGGCGCGCTGATGATCGGATGGCTGGCGGAGTTGTTCGGGTTACAATGGGCCGTCGAGAAAAGCGCGATTACAACGTTGATCATCGTGCTCGCCCTCATGCCGTCCATAGGTCGCGCGACCGAGGCGGTGGAAGCAGAATAGCCGAGGGTATTTCGCATGATTGCGCGTATCCAAGCGTCCGGTAAACTTGCCAGTGGGAACATACCGTATGGGCAGATTTGATGGCGCAGGCAAAAGGGATCTCGGAACAGGCGGAAGAGCTTGAATTCCGGCAAATGCAGGAATTGGGCGAGCTGATGATTTATCGCTCGCAGATCAACAAGCTGGCCGATGGGGAATGGGACGACAGTCCGGAATTCACTCTCGGGCCGCTGAAGCAGTCACTGATGGGCGAAGACCCGCGTCTGCCGCAAATGCCCGAGAAACCGACGCTCGTCGATTTCTTCAATCTGAGGTTCGGCCCGTCGAAACAACACCTTCTGCAAAGCGCCGCGTTAGGGGTCAAAAACGGGTTGTCGGAGAAGATGGTCCTCGCCTGCCTTCTACATGATGTATCGGTGATCGCCTTCTTTCGGCCCGATCACGGTTATTGGGGCGCCCAGATGCTAGAGCCATACGTCGACGAGGAAGTGGCGTGGGCGATCCGCATGCATCAGGCGCTGCGCTTTTTTCCTGACGAGTCGGTTGGCTACGAATACCCGGAGGCTTATGCAAAGCGGTTTGGCGCAGACTATCAGGTCGAGCCCTATATTCAGCGAGACTACGACTATGCCCGGAGTCACAAGTGGTACATGTCGGCGCGGATGATCTGTCTGAACGATCTGTATGCGTTCGATCCCGATGTCGAAGTGCAGGTAGAGGATTTCGAGGATATCATCGGCCGCCATTTCAGGCAGCCTGAGGAGGGGCTAGGCAACGACAGTTCTCCGGCTGCCCATATGTGGCGGACCCTTCGACGGCCTGCGAACGCGTTGTAGGGAGGTTTGAAGGGTAGAAGATGCCCCACAAAGAAATACTCGTCATCGGCGGCGGTATCGGCGGTCTGACCCTCGCTCTTTCCCTGCATGCTCGGAATATTCCGTGCCGGGTGTATGAAGCCGCCCCGGAATTCAGGAAGCTGGGGGTCGGCATCAACATGCTGCCACACGCCATCCGCGTGCTTACCGGGCTCGGTCTGCAGGAGAATCTTAACGCCTGTGGGGTCGAGGCTAGGGAATTCACTTACTTTAACCGGCATGGCCAGCTGATCTTTTCGGAACCCTGCGGGTTGCATGCGGGCTACGAATATCCCCATTTCTCGATCCATCGCGCCGATCTGCATCAGGTATTGTACGACGCAGTGGTCGGCCGGCTGGGTGCAGAAGCAGTGCAATTTGGGCATAAATGCTCCGGCGTCGATCAGGACGATGACGGGGTGACGGTGTGGTTCGAAGGAGTGGAACCAGCGACGGGCGATATCGCCATTGCCTGCGATGGGTTCCACTCAGCTGTCCGCGCACAGTTTTATCCGGGCGAAGGCCCGCCACAATTCGGCGGTATCAACATGTGGCGGGGCGTCACCCGCCGAGGGCCATTTCTGACAGGGGGCAGCGTCAACCGGGTGGGCACCGTGCAGCGCGGCAAGATGGTGATCTATGCGATCCGTCAGTTCGAAGACGGCACCCAGCTGATCAACTGGAACACCGAACAACCGCGCGACGATCACAAACCGAACGACTGGGCGACCCCGGGCCGCATTGAGGATTTCATCGAACCTTTTCAGGACTGGAAGTTCGATTGGCTCGATATACCCCAGCTGTTCGCCGATGCCGAGTTCATCATGGAATATCCGATGGTGGATCGTGATCCTGTCGATCGCTGGGTGTGGGACCGGATCGCGCTGATGGGCGATGCTGCGCATCCCATGTATCCACGGGGTGGCAATGGCGGTGCACAGGCGATCCTTGATGCAGAGTGCCTGTCGGAACTGTTGGGGGATGAAGAAGACTCCCGGGCGGCGCTGCGGGAATTCGAAGACCGGCGACTGGAAACAGTGAACAAGATCGTACTGACTAATCGCAGTCAGCCGCCAGATTACATCATCGAGACCGTCGAAAAACTGACCGGGGGAGAGCCGTTCGAGAGGATTGAAGACGTGATCGATCCGGCCGAACTGGCGGCGATTTCGGACAGATACAAGGCAGTGGCAAACTACACCTTGCCGGAGCTGTAGGTGCGGCCGGTTTACGCTGGCATGAAATCGAGTCGCCAGCCGTCGCCTTCTGATCCCATGTGGCCAATTTCCATGCCGGTGAAATGGGCCGGACAGATCAGAGTGTCGCTGTCTGTGCATTTGTTGAGAAAATCGTAGAGGGATTGGCGAGACAGGTTCGGGTCCGAGCACACCACGCTGGAGAGCCGAGGTTCGCGCACCTGAAGCAGGTGATGGAAAAGGTCGAGGCGGTATGGGAATAAGAGACCAGCCCGTTGTTTTTGGCTCACAAACGTATAGAGCTGAAAATCGCGCAATGCGTGGTCGAGGTGCCGAATGCGGCCACCGATGAGGATTTCACTGAACTGCGCCGCCGCTGGGACCATGATCAGGTAGTCGAGACTATTGCCGTGGTTTCGACCTTCGGGTTCTTCAACCACTGGAACGATATGCTGGCGACGGTGCTGGAACCATCACTGCTGCAGTTCGCGGAGTAACATCTGTCTGATGCCAGCTGGACCGTCAGCAAGCACGTGGCCAGAGGTGCCGGTGGTAGTGTCTGCCGGTTATAGAGAACCCATTATTTTTAACCGTCCACCCGACAGGCGCTGCACCACTACGATTTCTCCTGATCGCGGATAAACACCGGTCAGGGCGGCGATATTGACATAGTGAGTGACTAGGAGAAGTGGTGCGCTCGACCTGTACGCGCTCAGCCATGACTTAAGCGCATCGGTTTGCGCCTCTGCCTGTTCCGGTTCCCTAAAGAACGAACCGATTGCGCCAAGGTGCCTTACCTTCCCCAATTTTAGAAGTTCTGCCGTGTCGCGGCAGCGACACCACGCGCTGGTATATACCTCGGCGTTTGCAATACCGCTTTCTCTAAACCGGTTGCCGATTTCGATGGCCTGTCGGCGTCCGTCGCCCGAAAGGTTTCGCTGGGTGCTACAATCGGCGACGTTGAAGTTTGCCGGGTCTCCGACGCCGGGCGCCAGGGCATGTCGCATGATAGCGAATGCGGTACCAGTTTTGAGCGCGGCCCAGAGATCTGACGGCTGTTCGGGTTTGACTGCGATTGCTGGCGAACCGGTGCAGGCCATGACGAGGACCAACAGCAAGGCCGCTAAAAACTTGGGACGCTGATGCTGGAAATACAGATACTTAAACATTTCGATTACATCCTGAGACAACAACAAACTAGCGCGGTTTCGTAGACCGGCAACCCGCAGTTATGGAAAATGTGTGCCTGCGCACGGTTGTGGGAAAAAGGCTTATATGTCAGACTAAATTGTTGATACATAAACAGTTAGATATCTAATCAATATTGAACTGCTTGCAGACTAAATAGAGGTGAATAGGGCCATGAAATCACTGCTGTCGTTGAAAGTTAACGGCCGTCAGCGCGATGATGCCGTGTCCGGCAATCTGTTACTGGTCGATTATCTTCGGGAAGTCGTCGGACTGACCGGCACAAAAATCGGTTGCGATGGCGGCGAATGCGGTTTGTGCACCGTTCTCGTCGACGGCAAAGCGCAGCATGCCTGTTTAACGTTGGCGGGGTCCTGTGACGGCGCGTCGGTCGAAACCATCGAATCGCTATCGGACGGTGGCCGGTTGAATGCGATACAGCGCGGCTTTCACGAAAAACTCGGGGCCCAGTGCGGTTTCTGTACGCCCGGGATGGTGATGGCGGCAGAAGGCTTGTTACGGACCAATCCAGACCCGGACGAAGCGACGATCCGCACCGAGATGGCATCAAATATCTGTCGATGCACCGGTTACGTGAAGATCATCGAGGCAGTCAGGTTTGCGGCCGACGAACTCAAATCAGAAACGGAGGCCGCATGATGGACGGGAACGGTATGCCCCCGGCACCGATCACTTCGATCGGAGAGCCCCTGCCGATGGTCGACGGGCCGGAAAAAATCGCCGGCAAGGCTCTGTACACTTCCGACTTTTACGATCCCTCCGCCCTCGCGGGCGCCATAAAGAGATCGACCGTGGCGCACGCTAGGATTGTCTCCGTCGACACGTCTGCGGCTGAGGCGCTTTCCGGCGTTCATGCCGTCATTACGGGCAGTGAAACAGACGAAGGTCACGGCGTTCTCCCTATTTCCCGAACGGAATTGCCGATTGCGCATGACAAAGTGCGTTACAAGGGAGAACCCGTCGCAGCTGTTGCGGCGGACACCATCGAGATCGCGATAAAGGCCTGCAATCTGATCGTTGTCGAGTATGAAGAACTGCCGGCCTACTACACCGCGGAAGACGCGTTGGCCAAAGATGCGGTCGATCTACATGATCACCGCGAAGGCAATATCGAACGCCATGTCGAGTTCGAGATCGGCGATGTCGATAGTGGCTTTGCGGACGCCGATTTGGTTCACGAGACCGAATACCATTGCGCCGAAGTCTGCCAGGTTCAGACCGAGCCGCATGCGGCGTATGTCGAATACGACGGCGAACGGGATGAACTGACCGTCCGTGCCAGCACCCAGGTGCCGTACTACGTGCATCTGATGCTGTCCAAGATCCTGAAGATGCCCAAGTCTAAGATCCGCGTGATCAAACCCTATGTGGGCGGCGGGTTCGGCTGCCGGACCGAAGCGCTGAATGTCGAAATGATCACCGCCATGCTGGCGCGACGGGCCAAAGCTACTGTGCGTACAGTCGTTAGCCGCGAGGATACGTTCATCACGCATCGCGGGCGTCAAGAACAGACCATCAAGATAAGGATGGGCATGACCAAAGACGGGCGGATTACCGCGGTGGACTGCAAGACTATCCAGCGGGGCGGTGCGCATTCGGGATACGGCATCGTGACCATTCTCTATGCGGGCTCGATGCTGTTCGCGATCTATGATCTGCACAACGTCCGCTACGACGGCAAGCGCGTGCTGACTAACACGCCGCCCTGCGGCGCTTTCCGTGGACACGGCACGGTCAACACTCGGCACGCGTTCGAAAACGCCATGGACGAGATGTCGAAAAAGCTTGGGCTTGATCCTTTTGCCGTACGCCGCGTCAATCTGATACCGGAACTGGGCTTCACGGCCAGTGACCAGTGGGTTAACTCCTACGGCTTGCCGGAATGTCTCGATATCGTCGAGAAGGCTTCGGGCTGGAAGGAACGGATCGGTAAGCTCCCGCCTGGGAAGGGTTTGGGGCTCGGGTGTTCTCATTACATTTCTGGCGCTTCGAAGCCGGTCAACTGGACGGGCGAGCCGCATGCGACGGTCAATCTCAAGCTCGATTTCGACGGTACTGTCGTGATCCTGACCGGTGCATCCGAGATCGGCCAGGGATCGAACACGATCCTCGTTCAGTGTGTCGCTGAAGTGCTGGGTATCGATCCCTCCCGAGTCAAGGTCGTCGATGCCGACAGCCGTGTGACGCCAAAGGACAACGGTTCGTATTCATCCCGTGTCACCTACATGGTCGGCAACGCGGCGATCGAGGCCGCAAACAACCTGAAGGGCATGCTCGTCGAAGCCGCAGCCCGAAAGTTCGAGGTTAGTCCCGAGGATGTCGAATGTCTCGGCGAGGTCTACCGCGCCGGAACGCAGGACGAGGGCATGACCTTCGAGGAGGTCGTGATGGCCGCCCTGGAAGGCACCGGTACGATTACCGCCAAGGGTAATTTCGACACGCTGCCCGAGAGCTGGGGCGGCAAGAAATATCGAGGTGCCGCGATCGGCGGCACGATGGCGTTCTCCTATGCGGCCCAGGTGGTTGAAGTAACCGTCGATCCCGACACGGCGGACATCACCGTGGACAAGGTCTGGGTCGCGCACGATTGTGGCAAGGCACTCAACCCGCTGACGGTCGAAGGCCAGATCCAGGGGTCAGTCTGGATGGGCATGGGCCAGGCGCTGACCGAGGAGACCAGTTATCACGACGGCCTGCTGATCAGCGGTAACATGCTGGATTACCGAGTGCCGACTTTCGTCGATTCCCCACCGATCGAGGCGCATATCGTGGAATCCAACGATCCTCATGGGCCGTTTGGTGCCAAGGAAGCCGGCGAAGCGTCGCTGGCGGGTTTCCTGCCGGCGCTTACCAGCGCGGTCGCCAATGCGATGGGCGTTCGGGTTCATGAACTGCCGGTAACGCCAGATCGCCTGTTGCAGCTTCTGGAAGACAAGGAGCGCGAAATGCGCTCGGCGGCAGAGTAAGAGAGAGCACAATGGAAAACATGCCCGAATTCACCCTGCACCGGCCCGATACCGCGGCTGAGGCGATCAAGCTGAAAGCCTCCGACTCGACCTCGCGCTACCTCGCCGGTGGGACGGATATGATCGTGAATGTCCGCCGCGGCATCGAAATGCCGGAAACCATGATCGACCTGACAGCGATTGCGGACATTGCCGAGATCGCAACGGATGGCGATGGACTGCGGATCGGCGCGGGCGTGAAGCTTGCCGATCTAGCCGTCGATGAAACGATCATTCGCGAATATCGGGCGGTTGCCCAGGCGGCGGCGTCCGTCGCTGGACCTACCCATCGCACCTACGGCACTATCGGCGGCAACCTCTGTCTCGATACGCGCTGCCTGTTCTACAACCAGTCCCAGTGGTGGCGCGAGAGCAACAATTTCTGTCTCAAGCACAAAGGCGACGTTTGCCATGTCGCGCCGGGCGGAAAACGCTGCTTCGCGGCGTTTTCTGGGGATGTGGCACCGGCGATGATGGTCTACGAGGCTAAAATCGATCTCGAAGGCCCCAATGGCTCGCGCACGATTCCGCTGGCGGATCTCTATCGCGATGACGGCATGGATCACCTGACCCTCGAACAGGATGAGCTGCTAGTTTCCATCCGGCTGCCGAAGGCGGGGCCAGGTGCTGTTTCGGCTTACGAAAAATCCCGTGTCCGCGGATCCATCGACTTTCCGCTCGCAGGCTGTGCCGTGCGCCTGACTGAGGATGACGGGAAAATTGCCGATCTTCGTATCGCGTTGACGGCGGTAAACCCCTATCCGCAGATGGTGAATGGGCTGGCCGATTTCATTGGCAAAGCGCTCGATGACGATGCGCTGGACGCGATCAGCGAACTCGTCCGGAAACAGGCCAAGCCAATGCGCACGACCACGGTTCGTCCTTGGTACCGCCGCCGGGTCGTGGGCGCGCTGGCCCGCAAACTGACTGTTCGTCTCGCCGGTTAGCCGGATTGCCGCACTGGGCGGCGCCACTTCCCGCCGACCAGGCACACCACTTTTATAACGGTCAGTTCGCGCCTCAGGAATTCGCCGTACCGCGCGAAGCGCCCGGGGGTCAACGTCTCTTTCGGCGGGTGGCTGCGGGGATCTTTGCCTGCACGGACGCCGCTTTGCCGGATTGCCGTCAGCAGCGTTCTTGGCGCCGTTGAGTACGACCTGCCCCGGCGCGGCGAACCGGCAACATG
>MDTE01189147.1_pt1 | contig 10646 bp, 10 predicted proteins | sample 811231 | NCBI WGS metagenome assembly MDTE01 (sample SAMN05326651, study PRJNA326480) | marine metagenome | isolation source: seawater | place: Indian Ocean: Red Sea | collected 2010 | reverse complement strand
TTCACCCCTCCCGCCTCGCTTATCGCAATCGCCTCATCGGCCTCCGCTGGTGTCGGAGCGATGGGTTTCTCGACCAGGGCGTGTTTTCCGGCCTCAAGCACCGCGCGGAAAATCGGGTGGCGTTCGGATTCCGGCGTCGATGCGATGATCACCGCGTCGATCTCCGGGCTGGCCACCAGCTCGGTCCAGTCGTCGGTGACGCGCGTCGCCCCCGTTTCGGCCGCGATTTCCCGGGCGCGCTCGGGATCGATCTCGGCGATGTGCAACTCGTCCACCAATGCGCTTTGGGCGCACGCATTGGCCCGGATGCCGCCGACCCAGCCGGCACCGATCACGGCGACGTTGATCCGGTTCATCGCGCATCCTCCAGGATCATGTCGGCCGCCTTCTCCGCGATCATGATGGTCGGCGCATTGGTGTTGCCCGAGACGATCCGCGGCATGATGGAGGCATCGACCACTCGCAGCGCGTCAACGCCATGGACACGCAACCGGGCATCCACGACCGCATCCTCGTCCGACCCCATCTTGCAGGTCCCGACCGGGTGATAACTGGTGCCGCCACGCGTCCGCACGAACTCCAGCATGTCATTATCGGTGACACAGTCCGGACCCGGCGCGAACTCGGTGTCGACGAAGGGCTGGATGGCCGGTTGCCGCATGAGTTCCCGCACCTGTTGCATCCCCTCGACGAGTATCGCCGCGTCGCGCGATGCGGCGAGATAATTGGGGCGGATCACCGGCGGCGCCATCGGGTCGGCGCTTGCAATCGCGACCTCGCCAAGGCTCTCGGGCTGTAGCAGTCGGACAATCAGGGAAAATCCGGGAAACGGGTGCAGCCGAGTTCCCGCCCTGTCGGTGCTGAACAACGCCAGGCCGACCTGGATGTCCGGACTCACCGCCGCCGGGTTGACCCGAAAGAACCCGGCCGCATACGACGCCCCCATGGTCAGATAACCCCGTCGGCGCAAGGCATAGTTCACCACAGAGGCTGCGCCGCGCAGGGGATTTCGCACCATGTTGTTGAGCGTGGTCACCCGTCGCGCGCGATAGACTAGCCGGGCATTGTAGTGATCCTGAAGGTTGCGGCCGACGCCCGGCAGCGCGTGGCAAAGCTCCACCCCCTGCCCGGTCAGGATTTGTCCGGGACCGACACCCGAGAGTTGAAGAAGTTGGGGCGAATTAATCGCCCCAGCAGAAACCAGGACCTCAGCCCTTGCATGAGCCTGACGTACGTTGCCATCACGGGTATATTCTACGCCTACGGCGCGCTTACCATCCAGCAGTATGCGTGTCGTGTAGGCATTGGTCTCAACCGAAAGACTGGGGCTTTTTCTGGCCGGTCGTAGATAGGCCGTCGCCGCGCTCTCGCGCCGGCCACGGCGCAGGTTGAACTGGAGATAGCCAAAGCCTGCCTGGCTGGCGCCGTTGAAGTCTTCATTGCGCGGCTGGCCATATTCGGCCGCCGCAGCAATGAACGCATCGCATAAAGGGTGACGATCGGTCGGATCCGAGACGGCCATGGGCCCGCCGACACCGTGGAATTCATCGGCGCCGCGCTGCTGGTCTTCCGATTTCCGGAAATACGGCAGGACGTCGTCGTAACCCCAGCCCGAATTGCCCTGGTCGCGCCAATTGTCATAGTCGCGGCGATGGCCGCGCACATAGACGAGACCGTTGATCGAACTCGACCCCCCGAGAACCTTACCGCGCGGCTCGGGGATCGCCCGGTCTCCCGTTGCGGGATGGGGCTCGCTCTCGTACAGCCAGTTCACACGCGGGTCTGCGAAATGACGTCCGTAACCGAGGGGAATATGGATCCAGGGACTCGCGTCTGGGCCCCCGGCCTCAAGGAGCAGGACCGAATATCTGCCGTACTCGGTCAATCGATTCGCGAGCACACAACCGGCGCTGCCGGCCCCGACGACGATGAAATCGAACTGCTCTGGATCGGACATGGAACGGGTAAGGCCTATTCGGGCAGTTGGACGGCCTCGCCGGAGGCAGCCGCTTCCTCAATCGCAAGGGTGATCGCCAGGGTCCGCCGGGCCTCGGCCGGTTTCGTGTGCGGAACCTCCCGCCCGGTCATCAGATGGTCAAGCCAGGACCGCGTCTCGCTTGCCACCGCACCCCAATAATCACCGACGGCAAAGTCGGCCGCCGAGGTCGTCTGCATGAACATCATGTTGATGTTGTGGTCAGGCACATAGCTGTGTGGCGCACCCTTGTCCGTGAACAGGAGACTGTCTTTGTTGTCCGTATCGAGCAGGATGACCCCGTCTTCGCCGAGGATCTCGAAGCGAGAGGACTGCCCCACCGCCGGATAGGTGGCGGGCAGCGCATAACTGATGCCCAGGTTCACCACCGCACCGTTTTCAAAGGTGATGATGCACCAGGTGACATCGGGCTTCTCGTAGCCGAGCGCACGAAACACCTTGTACTGGCTTCGGGCCACAACCTCGACGGGCCGGATGCCTTCGAGGAACCAGCACGCCATGTCCACGTAATAGGTCAACACGTCGTTTACCGGCGTCGCATCAGGCGCCCGCTTGAGGATTTCAAGCATCTGCGCACGACCGTTATAGACCCGCGACTGGATGCCTACGATTTCGCCCAACCGGCCTTGAAGCACCTGTTCCTTGGCAAGCATCCAGCGTCGGTCGTGGCGACGCGAATATCCGATGCGTAACTCGGTTCCCGTCTGCTCAGCCGCCGCGATGATCGCATCAGCATCCTCGAGGGAGAACGCAATCGGTTTCTCGACGAAGGTTGGCTTGCCGGTTTCAAGCGCCCGGATGACGGCCTCACGGTGATCATGCTCGGGGGTTGAGACGAAGACCGCGCCTACGCGATCGTCGGTGATCGCGGCATGATTATCGGTCGTGACCAGATCAGCGCCAACACGCTGCGCCAGCACGTCGGCGGCCCGCTGCGAACTGTCGGACAGCGCCAAAAAATTCACGCCTGGATGATTCGCGGACATACCTGCACGCAAACTGCCGATCCGGCCGCAGCCGATCACCGCCACCCCAAGGCCTGTCTTTTCCATCATGCCGTTCTGCCCCCGGTCAACACCTCAGACATCACGTTTGCACCGGGCAGCGCGGCCGGTCAACGAAAAGGCCGCGCCGAGGCCCGGCGCGGCCTGATCGACACCTGATTTGCACGAAGCCTATTCGGCCGCGGCCGCAAGCTCCGGGAAGTCCGGGGTTTCGAGTTCCGGCAGCACCTTGTCCATGAACAGCCGCAGCTCTTCCATCATGTCGTCCTTCGGCTGCTGAGCCCAATGCCAGATCAGCGTGATGTACTCGCACGGCACCTGATCGTAGACATGCTGCCAAGCCTTGATGGATTCATCGACCGTGCCGCCGATAAATATGTCGGAATCCTTCATGCCCTGGATAAGTTCGGATTCATCTCCGCGCGGAAATTGCGGGAAGAACGGGCCGTAGAAGTTTTTGTAGATGTCGAGGTCGTAGTCGCGCAGCTTGCGATCAAAATCCTCGGGCGTCTTCGTGATGTGCGGCCAGCGCACCAAGTTTTGGTTCTGGCCGAGCTGGACGGGGAACCCGTTCTCGTTCGCGACTTTGGTGTAATAGTGCGACAGCTCAACCACGCCCTTGGTCGGCATGAAGTAGGTCGGGATGAAGTTATTCCGGGCACAGAAGTCGATCGAGGCCTGGCTCTTGGATGCCGCAATGAAAACCGGCGGATGCGGGTCCTGGTAAGGTTTCGGCACGACGCACACGCGCTCGACCGAACCGTCCGGGCCGATCTCACCTTCCGCTCCCGCATCGCGAGCGATCTCCCAGGCCGGATAACCCTCAACACCCGTCTCGAACGGGAACGGCGCTTCATAGTGATCACCCTTCACGCGCACCGTCTCCTGGGTCCACGCATCGATGATCATGCCGACGCGCTCCTCAAAGATCTTGCGATTCAAGTCATCGGCATCACTGCCGTCAGACACGGTGGCGATACCGCCACCGAACTGCCCCATCACGTTGGCCCAACGCGACTGGTAGCCACGCGCGAAACCGACGAAATACTTGCCCTTGGTCAGATGGTCGAGCATCGCCGTTTCCTCGGCAACCCGAAGTGGATCATGGGTCACGGCGACATAGCCCAGCGCCCCGACACGAGCATTCTCAACGAGGCTCGCCCAGTACGCATTTAAAATACCCGGGTTCGGCCCTACCTCGTAGCCCTCGGAATGGAAGTGATGCTCGATGGTCGAGATGCCCCAGACGCCCATCTTGTCCGCTTCCTTCACGATGTCTGTCCATTCATGAACGATGCGATGATACATCTCGTTGTCGTTGCCGAGTGGCCGCTTGGCTTTGCGGTCTTCCTCGCCGTCGGCGGGAAACATAGGGTAAAGCTGAATGATGACTTTGGGTGAGGCCATGGGAGTCCCTGCCTGTCATATTGGTTGGAGTTAGCAATCGTAAACCAGAGGCCGAATACTAACGAATCGAGACATGTAGGACTAATAATAGGAAACGATATCTTCTATAATAATTTCTAATAACTTAGCCCAGGCGCCCGCGGGTCATCTGAGATTTGCTCATATCTTTCTCAGATCGACCGAACGCACCCATCATCCCGGTCTCATGATGCGACGAAGAAACGCTGTCGGTTATGTTTTAATAATAAGTTTAGATAGAATTTATAGGTTGACCGTATAAAGTGGCCGGCATGGATCTTCGCCAGATTCGATCTTTCGTTGCCGCCTTCGAGGAGGGCAGTATCAACCGGGCGGCACAGCGCCTGAACACGGCGCAACCCAGTCTCAGCGTGCAATTGCGTACGCTTGAGGAATCACTGGGGGTGTCCCTGTTCGAACGCCACGCCCGCGGCGTCCGCGCCACGCCGGAAGGCAGCCGGTTCTACGAACACTGCCTCGGCATTTTGGGCGGCATCGAGAATGCCGAACAGGACATGCAGGACTGGGCCGAAGGCACCTCCGGCGCCCTTACGGTCGGCCTGATCCCGACGGTCACCAAGGGCGCGTCGCCACAGATTCTGCCAGACTTTACGACCGACATGCCCAACGTCGAGGTCCGCGTAGTTGAAGCGTTCAGCGGCACCCTGACCGACTGGGTCGTGGATGGCCGCCTCGACTTCGCGATCGTCACCCGCCCGTCGAGCCAGACAGGCCTGGAAATGCGCGTGCTATCGACGGAACAACTGGTTCTGGTTTCGGGCCCGGGCAGCAGCTTCAAGAATCTCGAGCCCGTCTCGCTGCGCGCCCTGCCACCGATCAAGCTTGTCATGCCGTCCCCCCTGCACAGCCTGCGCGACATGATCGAACAGTACATCCAGCTCGGGAACATCAAGGTCGAGAATCTGATCGAGATCGACGGCCTGATCGGTGAGCTCGAGTTCATCCGCAATTCGGACTGGTCCGGCATTTTGCCCGTGAGCACGGTGATCGACGATCTCAAGTCCGGCACGATGGTCGTTAATCCGATCACCTCGCCGGCAACGGCGTTCGAATTCTTCCTGGTGCATCAGACCCAGCACCCGCTGAGCCGCGCCGCACGCGACCTAGTCGGCCGGCTGGAGACCACACTCCAGGGCAACGCGGCCAACTGGCTGAAACTAACCGAAAACCGCTAACCCCCGTACCTTGGTCATAAAGGCTTGTTATAGCCATGGCGCCAGATCATGCTGTCTGGGTTATGGATTTTCGTCAGCTTGAGCAATTCGTCGCGGTCTACGAGGAGGGCAGCTTCTCGAAAGCAGCCCGGCGGGCAAACTGCACGCAACCAGGGCTTTCGGTGCAGATCCGCAACCTGGAAGCCGAGTTTGGCGTCGCCCTGTTCACGCGAAATCGTCGCGGTGTGTCGCCAACGGTCGCCGGTAAGCAGCTCTACGCGCGCGGCCTGTCGATCCTGAATGCCGTCGCCGACACCCAGATCGCCGTGCAGGAGCTTGCCGGCAGCGTCACCGGCGCCATCACGGCCGGAACAGTGCCGTCGATCTCGCGTAGTGCGCTTCCCGCCGCCTTGTCACGTTTCACAGAAGCCCATCCGAACGTGGAGCTAACCCTGGACGAGGCCTATGGCGGCACGCTGACCGAGCGCGTGGCGGCCGGAGAGCTGGATTTCGCGGTCGTCACAAGCGCCGTCAGCCGTGAGGGAATTGAGGCAACCCTGCTGGCGGAGCATGAATTGGCCCTGGTTTCCGGGCCATCATCCGAATTCAGGCCATTCGAGCGGATCCGCCTGCGCGATGTCCCGCCCCTGCGCCTGGTGCTGCCGACGGCCCGCCACGCCATCCGCCAGATGATCGACACCCAGATCGCCCGTGCGGAACTGCAGGTCGAATCGATGATCGAATCCGACGGGCTCAACACGACGCTCGAGTATGTGCGCCATTCCGGCTGGTCCACCCTGACGGCCGTCGCATCGGTCATCGACGACGCCGATGCCGGGGCCCTGATCATCAATCCGATCGTGCGCCCCAAGGCCCCGGTAGAGTATTATCTGGTGCGTCAGACGCGGCGTCCGCTGACCGGCGCGGCCGAACGTTTCGTCGATCTTTTGCACGACGAGTTGAGCGCCATCAACGACCGTTGGCGCACGCTCGTCCTAGGAAAATAATATTTTATTATAATATATTAGGGGCTTTTTCTAATGTTTTATGGAAATGAGGGGCTCAGGGTGATTGTGACCGCAGGCGGGTCGGGTATCGGCCGTGCCATCGTCGACCGCTTCGTGGCGTCCGGCGCCAGCGTTCACACTTGTGACGTGCAGAAAGACGGGCTCACAGACGCCATCGGCAGCGACAACGCCGTGAGCGGCACCTTGGCCGATGTCGGAAAGCCCGGGGAGGTCGAGACTCTAGTGGCCGAGGCCGTCGAAGCCATGGGTGGAGTCGATGTGCTGGTGAACAACGCCGGCATCGGCGGCCCCGCCGCCGCGCTGGAGGACATATCGTACGAGGACTGGGACCGGACGATCGCGGTCAACCTGAACGGCATGTTCTACTGCATTAAGAACGTGGCACCCCACATGAAGGCCCAAAATTCCGGCTGTATCGTGAATATTTCGACTGCCTCGGCGAAGGTTGCACTGCCCATGCGCTCTCCCTATGTCGCATCCAAGGTGGGCGTCCTGGGCCTGACCCATACGGTCGCGCGCGAATACGGCCCCTTCGGGATCCGGTGCAACGCCATCCTACCTGGCCTGATAGACAATGAGCGCGGCCGGGGTATCCTCGCCCGCCAGGCCGCCGAGCGCGGCATCACGGAGACAGAGCGCGAGGCGCAGTTCCTTGAGTTCATCTCGCTGAAGTGCTGGATAGACCCCACTGAGGTGGGCGACCTCGCCGTGTTCCTGGCGTCGTACGCCGGGCGCCACATCACCGGCCAGGAAATCGGCATGGACGGCAACGTGGAGTGGGAGATCTAACTCACCGTGCATAATTTAACTTCGGATCGGGGCATACCGGTCTACCAACATTCCCGCGGCAATTACGGGACCTATGTCTTCGGCTACAGCGATGGGTTCGGTGCTGTGGGCATCAAGGCGGTGACGCTCGACGATGAGAGCTGGGTCGAAACCCCGATGGAGGCCTACACGGCTAGTACACATCCCTAGACCCACATGAACCAAGATTTTCTGAAGTTCGAGCAGCTGCCGGCAATGGACGGCTAGCCTAGGTCAGCTTGCGACGAAGACACCTGCCGCAAAGCCCTCGTCGATCACGAAGTTGGCGCCATAGATCGGATTCCCGGTTTTCGGCGAGGCCAGGAACAATGCCATGTTGGCCATCTCCTCGGGCTGCGAATAGGTGCGCCCGGACGGGGTCAACCGTTCCATGAAATCCAGAATCGGTTCGAACTCGGGATCATTGCGCACATAGTCGTTCATCGGGCTCTCGGTGTTACCGGGCGAGATCGAGTTGACGTGGATGCCGTCACGCGCAAGCTCGACGGCCATGCACTGTGTGAGCATCACGACGCCCGCCTTCGACGCGCAGTAAACCGAGTACATCGGCAACGCACGCACACCGGCGACCGAAGCCATGTTGATGATATTGCCGCGCTTGCGCTCTTTCATATGCGGTGCGACCGCGTTGATCGTGTGAATCGTGCCCTTGAGATTAACATCAACCATCCGGTTGAGGTCGGATTGCTTGGTGTCGCCGGCCGGGGTCGGAACGAAAATGCCCGCCGAATTGACAAGTATATCGATCTTGCCGTGGTCCTTCAGAACCTTGGCAACCGTCTTATTGACGTCGGCAGCCTTGGTGACGTCGCACACATAGCCCTTCGACTTGCGCTTGATTTCCTTCGCGATTTTGTTCGCCTTGCGGATGTTCGAACTTGCGATGACAGCGCATGTCGCACCCTCGGATGCAAACCTACGCGATACGGCCTCACCAATTCCGGATGACCCGCCGAAGATCAGCGCCACCTTGTTCCTGAGTTCCATTTGTCTTCTCCCCTGCTTTTCACGTCGTCAGTATCCCGCCGACACACCCTCATCCATGAGGAGCATCGCACCGTAAGCCGCGTTCGCATCATCGGAACAAAAGAACATTATCGCCCCCGCCATCTCGCGCGGATCGGCGAAGGTGCGCGGACTTGGGGTCTTTTCCTGGATGGTCGCGTAAATCTCTGCGTATTCGGATTCGGTACGCACATTCTCGTTCATGGGCGTCGCAGTATTGCCGGGTGCCAAGCAATTGACGTTGATCCCGTGAGGCGCGAGCGCCACGGCAAACGAGCGAGTCATGTTAATCACGCCCGCTTTCACCGCGGAATAGACCAAGTAGTTGGACCGCCCGGCAACCCCCGCGCCCGAGCCCAGATTGACAATCTTGCCGCCCTCGCCGCGTTCGATCATGTGCTGGCCAACCCGGTCGCACATGAAGAAACACCCCTTGAGATTGGCATCGATCATATTGTCGAACATCGCCTCGTCGGTCTCGCCGATGCGCGTTGGAAAGAACACGCCGGCGGAGTTGACGAGAATGTCGATCTTGCCAAATGCCACGATCACGCCGGCCACCAGCCCATCGATCGCAGCAACATCCGAAAGGTCGCAAACAAACGGCTTGCCACGCCCCTGGCAGCGATCGACAGTCGCCTGGGCCTTGTCCAGCGACGAGCTCGCCACCACCGCGACGTTCGCCCCCTCCTCGGCGAAACGGGCACACACTTCCGCGCCCATTCCCGATGATCCGCCGGTCACCAGCACCACCTTGTCCTGAAAACGCATACTCTCCCCCTAAACTGCTTCGTACATGGCGTCGATCATCGGCGGCGCGAAAGGCCCCAAATCGGCTATAGGCGCCATCCGGTTGCCGCAGTAGCTAAAGCCCAGATGACGGAACGGATCGCCGAACCCGACGGCACCACCTATACCCGTATGGCCGAAATTGTCACGATGTCCACCAAACGGGAACGGCGGGCAGGACAGCATGAAGCCGCACGAAAACCGGAACGGACGATTGGTCATCCGGTCTAGATCGTCCCAGTGCTCACTGATCGCATCGACAATCAAATCGGCTGACAGTAGCGTCTTGCCTTCGATCCGGCCGCCATTCGCGAGGCCACCATAGAGCCGCGCTATGGCGCGCGCATTGCCATGACCGTTGGCCGAGGCGAACTGGTTGTGCACCCAGTCATCGGAATTGAAATCCTCGTCCCGGGGCATCGGTCGCCACGCACGCAGCAGAGGCGAGTCCGTAACGCCCTTGATACCGTCGCGCGACGGGGTGCCGGGCGTCTCGACGAACTCGGCCCGCCGTTCGGCTTCGGCATCGTTCAGGCCGATCTGAAAATCGAGACCGAAAGGCTCGGCAATATCCTCACGCCAGACGGTGCCGACATCGCGGCCATCCGCATGCCGGATCAGCGCGTTCATCAACGGACCGTAAGTAAAGGAATGATAGGCCCCGCCCGTGCCCGGTCTCCATTCCGGGGTCGCGGCTTCGAGCGCGCGCTCGACGGAGACCCCGTCCCAGAGTGAGCCGGCCGGCGCCGCGTCGGCATAGATCACACCCGATTGATGGGAGATAAGAGTGCGGACACTCATCTCCTCCTTGCCATCACCCGAAAACCCGGGCCAGTGGTCGCTCACCTTGTCGTCCATAGAGACCACACCCCGGTCGATCAGACTCAGAAGCGTGACCGCCGCACAAGCTTTTGTGACGGACATCATGCAGGTGACCGTATCGCGCTCCCATGGTCGGGTCCGCGCCGCGTCCGCGTAACCGCTCCAGAGATCAACCACGGGCTCCCCATTCACGACAATGGATACGCATGCCCCGAGTTCGTCGCCGCAATCCGGGTCACCTTCAGTCATGTTCCTGCGAAACGCGTCTTCAACGGCCGCAAACTTCGGATCGCAAAATCCGGATATCCGAATATCGTTCATGGCCCTCTCTACTCCGCAACCGTGCGCAGGCGCGTGGTTTCATCCGTCAGCAGCGCTCCGTCATCACCCACCTCGACGGCGTAAACTTCGCGAGCCCGGTCACGGCTGACAAAGCCCTCAGCCACCTGGCGCTGGACCAGAGCCGGGTCGCGCTCGACAGGCGATCCGAAACCACCACCGCCGCACGAACGCGACACCATCAGCTCGCCCGGCTCAAGATAGATCTGGCCGACCCGCGGGACCTCTTCCTCGT
>MDTE01170593.1_pt1 | contig 10646 bp, 7 predicted proteins | sample 811231 | NCBI WGS metagenome assembly MDTE01 (sample SAMN05326651, study PRJNA326480) | marine metagenome | isolation source: seawater | place: Indian Ocean: Red Sea | collected 2010 | reverse complement strand
TCGGCTGGTGTTTCTGAATTTGTTCTTACTTTAAGTTTTCTGTACTGATCAGACCATTTCATTATTTTTAAAAAATCGCCAGATATGTTTGGTTTTACAGTCGGTACTTCGCCCAACATAACTTTTCCGTTTCCACCATCTATGGTAATAACATCTCCTTCTTTAATTTCATAATCTCCAGATTTAAATAATTTACTACTATAATTAATTTTTATTTCACTTGATCCAGACACACAAGGTTTTCCCATTCCCCTTGCTACTACTGCTGCATGACTTGTCATCCCTCCTCGTGCTGTAAGAATTCCTTTTGCTGCATGCATTCCATTTATATCTTCTGGCGAGGTTTCTATTCTTACTAAAATTGTATCTTGCATTTGCTCTTTTAATCTTTCTGCTTCATCTGCGGAAAATGTAACTTTTCCACTGGCAGCGCCTGGTGAAGCTGGTAACCCTTTGGCTATTACTTTTTTTTCAGCTTTTTCGTCTAAAGTAGGATGTAATAAAGTGTCAAGAGTGTTTGGATTTATTCTTAAAATTGCTTCTTTATTTGAAATTAATTTTTCTTGAACCATATCAACAGCAATTCTGATCGCAGCTTTGGCTGTTCTTTTTCCTGATCTAGTTTGCAGCATCCATAATTTATTATTTTCAACTGTAAACTCTATATCCTGCATATCTGTATATTTTTTTTCCAATTTTAAGAAAATCTCTTTTAATTGTTTAAAGATTTTTGGCATAGATTTACTCATTGAGTTAAGATTTTTTGGGGTTCTTGTGCCCGCAACAACATCCTCTCCTTGAGCATTAATTAAATATTCTCCAAAAATTTCTTTTTTCCCAGTAGAGGGATTTCTTGTAAAAGCTACGCCTGTAGCACAATCATTTCCCATATTACCAAATACCATAGTTTGTACATTAACTGCTGTCCCCCAATGATCTGGTATAAAATTTATTTTTCTGTAAGTTTTTGCTCTTTTACTATTCCAAGATAAAAAAACGGCACTTATAGCTCCGTATAATTGCTCAGAAACATCTTGGGGGAAATTTTTTTTTGTTTTTGATTTGATAATATCTTTAAAATTTTGAATTAAACCATCCCAATCTTCTTCTTCAAGTTCAGTATCTTGAATTACTCCCTTGGTTAATTTATAATTTTCTATTAATTCTTCAAAAAAATGAGACTGAATTCCGAGAACAACATTTCCATACATTTGAATAAGTCTACGGTAACTATCTTTTGCAAACCTTCCATTGGAAGTTTGATTTTTAAGCCCTAAAACAGTTTTATCATTTAATCCCAAATTTAATATTGTATCCATCATGCCAGGCATAGAAACTCTAGATCCAGATCTAACAGATACCAATAATGGGTTTAAGACATTTCCAAAATTTTTTTTAGAAATTTTTTCAACTATTTTAATTTCTTTTTTTATCTCATCAAAAACTTTTTTTGGTATTTTTTTATTATTTTTATAAAAAAAATCACAAACTTTTGTTGATATAGTAAATCCTGGAGGAACTGGTAATCTTAATTTTGCCATTTGGGCTAAATTTGCTCCTTTGCCACCAAGAATTTCTTTTGATTTTAGAACTGCATTAGAGCTCTTGTTATTAAATCTATAAATTATCTTGCTCAATTAAACACCTTCCACTTTTGAAAAATCTATAAAGTTATCATAAGTTTTACATAACATTTGTAATAATTTTAAGCGATTTTTTTTGGTATCTAAATTTTCATCATTCACAATCACATTATCAAAAAAATTATCCGCAATAAGCTTAGTACTAGCTAATAACCTTAACGTCTCCTCATAATTTTCTTGTTTTTTTGTGCTAGAAAAATATTGACGAATTTCATTTATTTTATTGTATAAATGCTTTTCTTCATCTTTTTTAAATAAAAAAGTTTCAGGTTGATCAAAAGTTCCCTTTTCTTCATTTTTAAATTCATTGGTAATAATATTAGAAACTCTTTTATATGTTGCTATTATATCTTTTAAAGAATCTTTAGAAATATTCTTGTTAACTATTATGCATTTTTTATAAAAAGATAAAAAATCGTTATTAGTATCTGATCCATCAACAGCTTCGATTATATCATTTCTTATTTTTTTATCTTTTAAATAATTTTTAAATCTTTCTCTTAAAAAAAATAATAATTCTTTTATCGTAGAATTATTTACAAACTTAACATTTTGTTCCTCATATGTAACTACGGAAAAGTTAAATAAATCTTTTAGTTTAACTGTTAGTTTATTTTCGATTATTATTCTCAGTAATCCAATTGCGTTTCTTCTAAGTCCAAAAGGATCTTTTGAACTTGTTGGTTTTTCATTAATACCAAAGAAACCTACTAGCATATCAACTTTATCAATTAGAGATACAGCTATACTAATAGGCATTTTGGGAACTTGGCTATTAATACCGCTGGGTAAATAATGATCGCTGATTGCTAGCGCCACATCTTTTTCGAATCCTTGCTCAATTGCAAAATATTTTCCCATTACACCTTGCAATTCGGGAAATTCTCCAACTAAATCTGACAACAAATCTACTTTGCAAATAGATGATGCTACTTCAATTTTTTCTTTACTTAAATTTAATTGATCAGAAATAGGTCCTGAGAGCTTTCTTAACCTTTGTGTTCTGTCATAAAATGTACCTAAATATTTAAAAAAAGATAAATTTTTTAATCTATTAACCTGTTTTACTAAACTCTGAGATTTATTTTTTTCCCAAAAAAACTTGGCATCGGACAGTCTTGCTTCAATAACTCTCTGATTACCCATCTTTATATAACCTTTTTCATCAGGTAGATTTGCGATCAATAAAAATAAGTTAGTTAATTTGTCATTATTATCAAAAAGAGGAAAATACTTTTGATGGTGTTGCATAGTAACAATCAAAATTTCTTGGGGAATTTCTAAATAAGCCTGATCAAATTTGCATAAAATAATATTAGGCTTTTCAACTAAATTTACAACCTCTTCAATTAATTTTTCGTTAAAACTATTTTTTAAATTTTTTGCATTACAAATGTTATTCATTTTTTTTATCATTATATTTTTTCTTTTTTCCTGGTCTAAAACAATATTTTTAGATTCAAGAATATTTAGATATGAACTAAAGTTTTTGATCTTTTGAATTTTATCTTCTTTTGTACTATCTATTAAAGTTAGATTGTTGCTTTGAATATGAAAAAATTTAAAGTTAATAATTTTATTATCAAATAAAGCAATAATTGATTTTAATGGCCTTGCCCAACTTAAATCGTAAATAGACCATTTCATTGATTTTTTCCAAGAATATGCCTTAAGAACTTCGGGAATAATAACTTCTAATTCTTCTAAAACGTCAATTTCTTTAGGTTTTTTTTCCGCAAAATAGAATTCTCCCTTGTCTATTTTTTTTTTATATATGTCCGCTTTGTTTAATTTATTAGATTTAATAAAACCTTCTAAGGCTACTTGCGGAGCATCAATCTTTGGGCCTTTTATAGTTTTTTTATCCTCTTTGATTTTTTTTGGAATTTTTTCCATAAAAAAAACAAGTCTTTTGGGAGTTGAAAAAGATTTACTGGATTTAAAATCAATTCCTTTTTTTTTTAATCTATCATCAAGGAGATGTTTAATTTTTTGTCTTGCATCTATTTGAAGTTTTGCAGGAATTTCTTCACTAAATAATTCTAAAAACAATTCAGACATTGTTTATTTTTGACTTTCTAGCCATTTTTGTCCTGAACCTTTGGCAAGCTCTCTTATTCTAGAAATATATTCGGTTCTTTGAGCTACTCCTATGGCTCCTCGTGCATCTAAAATATTAAAAATGTGACTTGCTTTTAAACATTGATCATAGGCAGGCAATGGAAGTTTTTTTTCTAACAAAGATTTACATTCAGATTCTGCAATATCAAAATTTGTTAATAAATTTTCTGTGTTCGCAAACTCAAAATTATAAGCGGAATATTCTTTTTCGGCTTGGTGAAAAACATCTCTGTACTTTACTCCATCATTATTCCAAATTAATTCAAATACATTATTTTTTTCTTGAGTAAACATACATATCCTTTCTAGTCCATAGGTAAGTTCCACTGAAACAGGCTTGCACTCTATTCCTGCCATCTGTTGAAAATATGTAAATTGAGTTATTTCCATCCCATCACACCAAACTTCCCATCCTCGTCCTGCTGCTCCAAGCGTAGGGCTTTCCCAATCATCTTCAACAAATCTTATGTCATGCTCCTTATGATTTATTCCTATTGTAGACAAACTTTTTAAAAAAACTTTTTTTATATCATCAGGAGAAGGTTTGATTATTACTTGAAACTGATAGTAGTGTTGTAAACGATTAGGATTTTTTCCATATCTTCCATCACTCGGGCGCCTTGACGGTTGAACATAAGCAGCTTTCCACGGCTTTGATCCCAGTGAGCGTAATGTGGTAGCAGGATGAAAAGTTCCCGCACCAACTTCAATATCATATGGCTGTAATAAAATACATCCATAATTCCCCCAGAACTTCTGTAAATTTAAGATTGTATTTTGAAAATTTACTGGGTTTGGTTTCCCTTTTTTATTTTTTAAACTTTTTTTTTTAGGCATTTATAAACCAAATTTTTGCCACTGAGCTCTTTCTTCTAAAATATTTGCAAAATTATCAATTTGATCATCAAATGATGATGATAATTTTTTTGCAATAAAGCTTTTTGGCTTCTCAAGTTTTTTTATTACAATATCTTCACCAAATTTTTCATTTATAATTTGTTGAGCATTACCAATTCCATCTATTAATCCTAATTTTAAAGAACTAGAACCTGACCAAAATTCACCTGTAAATGTATTATTTTTTTCAGTATCTACAAGCTTTGAACCTCTGCTCGCTTTAACAACATTTATAAAATCAGAATGGAGCTCCAATTGTATTTTTTTTAACCTTTGAATATCTTCGTCTTTTTCCTCTTTAAATGGATCAAGGGTACTTTTATTTTTTCCTGCTGTATAAACTCTTCTTTCTATTCCTATTTTTTTAATAGCTTCTTGAAATCCGAATGATGCTGAGATTACGCCTATTGATCCTATAATAGAACTCGAATTTGCATAAATTTCATCTCCAGCACAAGCTATAAGATAACCGCCTGAAGCAGCAACGTCTTCAGCAAAAACTAAAACTTTTTTATTATTTTTTTTTGCTAATTTTTTTATGTAACTATATATTAAATGTGATTGAACCGGAGATCCTCCTGGCGAATTAATTGATATTGCTATTGCAACAGCTTTTTTAAATGAAAAAGCTTTATCTATAATTTCTTGTTGACCAGCAAAATTTATACCTTGTTTAAACCTTCCGACTGACCCAATAATTCCCGATAATCTAATATGGGGTATAATTTTTTTCCTTTTAAAAATTTTAAATATTGAAAACATTTAATGACCTATATTCTAATTATCATAGTTTTTAGATTCTTTTAAAGTCTAAGTAAAGTTATATAGCTACCTTAGGTTGTAATTTTTAAGGTGCGTCACTTGTGATCTAAAAGAGTTTTTTATAATGGAAAATAATAGCTATAATTATTTTATGGGATCGGTAATACCATTAAAAAAAGAAATAGATAATTCTTATTTAAGCCTAAAAAATCTTGTAGGCAGTAGATTGGATAGTGTAACTCAACTAATTAAATATAAGCTTGCTAGCGAAATAGACCTTATTCACAAGATGACAGATTACCATTTAAAATCTGGTGGAAAAAGAATCAGGCCTCTGCTGACCTTAGCCTCAGCAAAATTATGCGGGTATAATGAAGGAAGTAGAGATATCAATTTAGCTGCTTGTGTTGAATTAATTCATAACGCAACTTTGTTGCATGACGACGTGATTGATAATAGCGATCTTAGAAGAGGAATCAAAACAACAAATTATGTTTGGGGAAACCAATCTTCTATTTTAGTTGGAGACTATCTTTTCAGTAGGTGCTTTGAAATGATGGTGGAAGATGGATCTCAGGAAATTTTAAAATTATTATCATCAACGTCATCAAGAATAGCACAAGGCGAAGTTTTACAGTTAGAATATAAAGGGGAAGTAGATTTGTTGGAAGAAACTTATTTTAATATTATTAATATGAAAACTGCTGCATTATTTGCTGCAGCAACTAGAGTTGGAGCTTGTTTAGGAAATAAAAGTAAAAAAGAAAAAGAAGCTTTAGAATCTTATGGAAAAAACATTGGTTTAGCATTCCAAATAGCTGATGATGCTTTAGATTATTTTTCATCAAAAAATGTTTTTGGAAAAGAAATTGGTAAAGATTTTTATGAAGGAAAAACTACATTGCCCTTAATTATAATTTTTCAAAAAGCTAATAGTGAAGAAAGACTTTTTCTTAAAGAAATATTTAAAAAGAAAAAAAGAAATGAAGATGATTTTAGTGAAACATTATCATTAATAAATAAATACAAAGCTATTCAAGTAAGTTTTGAAAGAGCTGAGCACTTTGTTAACATTGCTTTTGATTCTCTTAAAATATTTGCAAATAGTGAAGAAAAGAAAATTTTACAAGATTTGGCCAAATTTAGTCTTAATAGATCTTTCTAAGGATATAATATTTTTTTTTTCCATCCACTAAGTTCCTTAATATATCTAAGCCTTTCATGAACTCTATTATCTTTGTTAAGCCAAAATTCTATAGATGAAGGTTTTAAACACCAACCAGACCAATAATGAGGTCTAGGTACATTATTGTTATCCTTGTATTTTTTTTTGAAAATTTCTATTTTTTTTAAAATATCAGATCTTTCTTTCATAGGATTTGACTGGTCTGAGGCCCAAGCACTAATTTTGCTTTCGTAGGGTCTACTATTAAAATAAACATCAGCTTCTTTATCACTAACCAGAGTTATATTTCCTAAAATTCTTATTTGCCTTTCAATACTTTTCCAATAAAAACACATTGCAGCTTTTGGGTTATTTTTAAGATCAAGACTTTTTGAACTATTTAAATTTGTATAAAAAACGAATCCTTTAGAACTAAATCCTTTAAGGAGTACCATTCTTACATCTGGCTGACCTTCTTTGTTTGTTGTTGCTAAAGATAGCGAATTAGCAAGTTTTGTTTCTTTTTTTTCAGCCTCTTTCATCCAATGTTTAAATAGCTCCAAAGGATCGTCTAAGTCCATAAAACACGAATTTAAACCTAATGCATTTTTTTGATTCATAAAATAGTCAAAATATTCTATATATTATAACTTAATGTCATTTAATACTTTTGGAAAGATATTTCGTTTTACAACATGGGGTGAATCTCATGGACCAGCTATTGGGTGTGTGGTAGATGGATGTCCTCCTAATATTGCATTATCTGAAAAAGATATTCAAAAAGATATGGATAGAAGAAGACCTGGAAGATCAAAATTCACATCTCAAAGAAAAGAATTAGATAAAGTAGAAATTTTATCTGGTGTTTTTCAAGGAAAAACCACCGGCACCCCCATTTCAATGATTATATACAATAAAGATGCAAAATCTCGAGATTACGAAACTATAAAAAATAAAATCAGACCAGGTCATGCTGATTATACTTATTTAATGAAATATGGAATAAGAGATTATCGCGGCGGAGGAAGACAATCTGCTAGAGAAACTGCTTCTCGAGTAGCTGCAGGAGCAATTGCAAAAGTTGTCTTGAACAAACTAATTGGTAAAAAAGTTAAAATTATTGGAGCTGTTGTTCAATTAGGACTACTCGGGTGTAATAAAAGTATTTGGAGTGAAAAAGAAATAAGAAAAAATCCATTTTTTTGTCCTGATAAAAAATCAGTTAAACTTTGGGAAAAATATTTACTTTCTATAAGAAAATCTGGATCTTCTTGTGGAGCTATAATTGAATTAAGAGCGTCAGGTATACCAGCTGGATTAGGAGCTCCAATTTATTCTAAGTTAGATTCAGATTTAGCAAGTGCTCTAATGAGCATCAACGCTGTTAAAGGTATAAACATTGGAGCTGGCATGAATGCTGCTTTTTTAAGTGGAGAAGAAAATTCTGATGAAATAAGAAATGTTAAAAAAAAAATTAAATTTAAATCTAATAATGCTGGAGGTATATTAGGAGGTATATCTTCTGGTCAAGAAATTATAGCATCTTTTGCAGTAAAACCCACATCTTCAATTTTGAATAAGAGAGAAACAATTAATAAAAAAGGTAAAAATACAAAAATATCCGTGAAAGGAAGACATGATCCATGTGTAGGAATTAGAGCTGTTCCTATCGGAGAAGCTATGATGGCCTGTGTTTTATTAGATCACTATTTATTAAATCGAGCTCAGTGCAGTTAACATAAACTAAAAAAATTGTTTAGTTTTGTGTACAACTATATTTGATTTTAATGCACTTATAACTTTTTCTTCAATTGCTTCAGCGTCAAGACCTGCTGCCTTATACATATTTTCTGGAGTATCTTGATCTATAAATTTATCAGGTAATATCATAGATCTCATTTTTAAACCTTTGTCAAAAATTCCTCTTTCAGAAATCATTTGAAAAACATGTGAACCAAATCCACCGATTGATCCTTCTTCTATGGTAATTAAAACTTCATGATTTAAACAAAGATTCATAATTAATTCTTGGTCGAGAGGTTTTGCAAACCTTGCATCTGCTACTGTTGTAGATATCCCTTTAGTATCTAATTTTTCCGCAGCTTTTAAACTTTCTTGCAGTCTTCCGCCAAAACTTAATATTGCAACTTTATTTCCTTGTTTAATAATTTTGCCTTTTCCTATTTCCAAAATCTCATTAATTTTTGGAAGCTCAATGCCTAAACCATTCCCTCTAGGATATCTAAAAGCAGACGGTCGATCATTAATATTTACTGAGGTGTTAATCATCCTAACTAGTTCAGCCTCATCACTAGCGGCCATAACTACAAAATTTGGTAAGGTTGATAAGTAAGTTATATCAAATGCGCCAGCATGAGTAGGTCCATCAGCACCAACTAATCCCGCTCTATCTATTGCGAACCTCACAGGAAGATTTTGAATAGCCACATCATGAACTACCTGATCGTATGCTCTTTGAAGAAAAGTAGAATAAATTGCTACAAAAGGCTTATAATTTTCGGTTGCCAAGCCAGCAGCAAATGTTACGGCATGTTGTTCAGCTATTCCAACATCAAACATTCTGTCAGGAAATTTTTTACCAAAAATATCCATACCAGTTCCGGAAGGCATAGCTCCTGTAATTCCTATAATTTTAGTATCATTTTCAGCATGTTTAACTAAAGTGTTTGCAAATACTTTAGTGTAAGATGGCGTATTGATTTTTGATTTAGATTGTTCTCCTGTTACAATATTAAATTTACTAACACCATGATATTTATCACGAGAATCCTCTGCTGGTTTATATCCCTTTCCTTTTTTTGTAACAGCATGAATTAAAATTGGTCCATTAAATTTTGAATTTTTTGCATTATTTAAAACTGGTATTAAATTATCCAAGTTGTGACCATCTATGGGCCCTATATAATAAAAACCTAACTCATTAAATAAAGTTCCTCCTGAAACTATATCTCTAATAAACTCTTCAGCCTTACCTGCTCTGTCTTTAAATTTTTTTGAAAATATAGAGGTAATAGACTTTACAGTTTCTCTAAAACCAAAATAAGTTTTTCCAGATAACAATCTTGCTAAATACGAACTCATAGCACCAACAGGTCTTGCTATCGACATATCATTATCATTCAGTATTACAATTAGTTTAGATTTCATTGCTCCTGCATTGTTCATAGCCTCATATGCCATGCCTGCGCTCATGGCTCCATCACCAATGACTGCAACAACATGGTTAGAACTATTTGATAATTTTTTTGCTGTAGCTATACCTAGTGTTGAAGAAATAGAAGTTGAACTATGTGCAGCTCCAAAGGGGTCATACTCACTTTCTGAGCTTTTAGTAAAACCAGAAAGCCCCCCTCCTTTTCTTAAAGTTCTTATCCTATCTCTTCTACCTGTAATTATTTTATGAGGATAAGCTTGATGACCCACATCCCAAACCAACTTATCCTTTGGTGTATCAAATACATAATGCAAGGCAACGGTCAATTCTACCACTCCTAAACCAGCTCCTAAATGCCCGCCGGTTTCCGAAACAACATCTATTACTTCTTGTCTTAATTCTTTTGCTAATTGTTTAAGCTCATATTTTTTTAATTTTCTTAAATCAGCAGGATAATTTACTTTGTCTAATAACTCTTTTTTTAACATTTAAAAATTTCTTTCCAATATAAATTTGACGGAATCTAATAGATCGTTAGCTGTATTACCATATTTTTTTATTTCTTTATCTATTTTTTTTTTAAGATTTTTTGCAAAATTTAGTGTCTCTTTATATCCCAACAAATTAATCAAAGTAGATTTTCCTTTTTTTTTATCACTTTTGGTAGGTTTTCCAACTATTAAACTATCTCCCTTATAATCAATTAAATCATCCACAGTCTGAAATAATAAACCAATATCTATACCAATTTTTTTTAATTTTTTTCTTTTTAAAGAACTCAAACCTTTTATAATAGCAATACTTTCGCAGCAAAAACCAAATAATTCACCTGTTTTTTTCTTTTGCATATTAATTATATTTTTTTTTAAAATATTTTTATGTT
>MDTE01063088.1_pt1 | contig 10647 bp, 14 predicted proteins | sample 811231 | NCBI WGS metagenome assembly MDTE01 (sample SAMN05326651, study PRJNA326480) | marine metagenome | isolation source: seawater | place: Indian Ocean: Red Sea | collected 2010 | reverse complement strand
TTGCAAAACACGATTTTGAGTCGTGCGCGTCTACCAGTTCCGCCATTCGCCCTTAATTATTTAATAATTTATTAAATAGTATAAGAACTAAAATTATATTAAAACCAAAAAATGTTTACTGCTCTATATAAAAAATGTTTAAATTTAGCTGCACATAAAAGTTCTAAATATTATTTAGCTCTAGTTTCTTTTGTTGAAAGCTCCTTTTTTCCCATACCACCAGATGTAATGGTAATTCCTATGATAATTTCAAAAAAGAATGATTTCATTAAGATTTTTTTGATTGCAACAATTTTTTCTGTTTTAGGAGGTATATTTGGTTATTTTCTTGGGGCTTTCTTTTTTGATATTGGAATGCAAATAATGAATTTTTATGGCTATGAAGAAAAATTTACTAGTATCAAAAATAATCTTTTAAATGATGAAGGTCTCTATGCATGGCTAGGTATTCTTTTTCTAGCTGGTTTTACGCCTTTGCCTTACAAGGTCTTTACTATTGCGAGTGGCTTAATTGGTTTCAATATATTAATATTCATTTTTATAAGCTTTATTTCTAGAGGATTACGATTTTTTATAGTGTCTTATCTTTCTTACAGGTTTGGAGATGTATTTACCAAATTTATGGATAAGCATGGATCCAAGTGGTTTACAATTATAGGAATATTAATTGTTATAGCTGCAATTATGTTTTATTTATTATTTAAATCTAATGTTTAAATACAAAACTAACACATTATTTAAAATAATAGTCTTTATTAGTTTAATTTCATTATCTTCAGCTTTTTTTATTGAATATGTCCTTGGGCATAAGCCTTGTAATTTATGCTTAATACAAAGAATTCCCTATGGATTGAGCTTATCTTTGATTATTTTTTACTATTTTTTCAGAAAAAATGAACACTTTATAATTTTATTACTAATCTTATTATTTTCATTTTCTTTTGTGATGTCATTTTATCACTTTGGAATAGAACAAAGTTTTTTTGAAGAATCAGCGATTTGCAGTCTTAAAAACTCATTTGAAATTATTTCTAAGGAAGAAATATTAAAACAATTACAAGCTACAAGTATAAGCTGTAAGGATGTGACATTTAAAATTTTTGGATTTTCTCTTACAACGATTAATATGTTGATAAGTTTAATTTTAGTAATTTTGTTGATAAATATGTTTAAAAATTATGCAAAACTCAAAAAATAAAATTGAAGAATTTATTCGAGTAGACCACGCAGGTGAACGTGGGGCTGTAAAAATATATGAAGGACAACTTCTTGCATTAAACACTGTTATTAAAGATGATGACCTAAAAAAATTAATTGAAGAAATGAAATCTCATGAAAAAGAACACTGTGATTTTTTTGAAAAAGAAATAAAAAAAAGAAATATAACACCTACAAAACTTCTTCCCTTATGGGATTTATTAGGTGTTGGTTTGGGTTTTGGCTCAACATTATTAGGAAAAAAAGCAGCTATGTTATGTACAGCATCTGTTGAGGAAGTGATTGATAAACACTATCAAAATCAAATTGATCAATTAGATTCTAGCGAAAAGGAGCTCAAAAAAAATATCATTAGATTTAGAGAAGATGAACTACATCATAAAAATATAGCATATGAAAAAGGTGCCACAAAAAAAGGTTTTTACTCTATAATGGATAAATTAATCAAAACAGGGTCAAAAATTGCAATTAATATCTCTGAAAAAATTTAGTTAAGTCTAAGACTCCAGCTCAACATCCCAATAAAGATAATCCATCCAACTTTTGTGTAAATAATTTGGAGGAAAATATTTACCGTTCTTATGCAGATCTTCTGTTGATGGTTGATATGGGTACTGATTTAAATTCATTCCTGAAAATTTGAGGAGTTTTCCACCCTTTTTAACATTACATTTTGAACAGGCTGTAACTACATTATGCCAATTTGTTTCTCCTCCCTTAGATCTTGGTAATAAATGATCAAATGTTAGTTCTTCTCCACTTCCACAGTATTGACATGAAAATCGATCTCTTAAAAAAACATTAAATCTTGTAAAGCTTGGTTTGGATTGAGGAACGATATAACTTTTTAATGCGATAACACTTGGAAGCTTCATTTGAAAAGATGGGCTTCGAATTTGTCTATCATAATTACTAACAATTATTACTCTATCTAAAAAAACAGACTTAATTGCATCTTGCCAAGACCAAAGTGATAGCGGGTAGTAACTTAGGGGTCTGTAATCTGCATTAAGAACAAGCGCTGGACACCTTTCTAAGGAAACATTTTGTTCAACAAATTCATTCATCAAATAAATCTTATAACAATTAATTTATTATATCAATATTCTCAAATTAATTTTTTTTTTTAATATAATTTAAAGCTATACTTGATGCCTCAATAGGAATATGATGACCACAATTTTTTATTAAATAAGTTTCAATACTTATCTTTTTTCTTAAAAAAAAATCTTTTGCTTCAAGTAAATGAGTTGGTGAGACAATATCGTCCTGATCACCATGGATTAACAGGATACTTGTAGAATTCAGTGATCTACTTTTTAAATTATTTTGATTAATAATTTTTCCTGAAAAACCTACAATACAATTAAATTGATCTTTTGAAGTTAGTCCCACATTTATTGACATCATGCAACCTTGACTAAAACCAGACAAAGTGATTTTACTATTATCTAGCCTATACTCATTTTTAAGTTCATCTATAAACTTATTAAGTTTTTTTTCAGCTTTCAAAGTCTCTTCCAATATATATTCAGGATCATCCTTAGTTAAATCAAACCATTGATAACCAGTAGGATTAACTGAACAGGTTTCATGACCATTAGGACATATAAAAATAGTATTCTTCATATGTCTTTTCCAATTTAATGCGAGCATACTTATATCTTTGCCATCCCCTCCATACCCATGGAGTAAAATTACCATGCTTTTCGCAGATTCATTTTTTTCAGGCTTAATAATTGTACTTTCAAGACAAAATGTCATAACTCATTTAATATGTTTTTTATTTTTAAAAACACATTACAATATAAATATGCTTACAGGAATATTTCTTAAAATTTTATCTATAGTGCTTTTAATTGCAGTAGGTATTGTATTAATACTGGGTATTGGAACTTTATTTAAAGGTGGAAATGCAAGTAAAAAATATTCAAATAGATTAATGCAGTTAAGAGTTCTTCTTCAATTTATCGCGATTATAGCGTTAGTGCTCTTTGCTTATTTTTTCAAAAATTAATTATATTTTTTAATCCACTTTAGAAACTCTTCATCACTAAAATCAATAGTACCTATTATTCTAGCAAACTCCTCATTTTGTTTATTAAACAATATTGTTGTTGGAATCCCTCTCAAACCAAATACTTTAGCTAGTGTTCTAGGATTATCATAATAAATTTCTAGGTTTTGAATATTTAAATCTTCAAAAAATTTTTTTGATTTTTCTATGTTGTCTTTACCTATATTAATTGGAAATATTTCTAAATTATCTAAATTTGGATTTAATTTTAAAGCATCAAGAGATGGCATTTCTTCTTTACACGGAGCACACCAAGTCGCCCAAAAATTAAGTAATACTAAATTTCCTTTATAATTGCTTAATTTTACTAGATTTTCTGTAGTGTCCAAAAAAGAAATATTGTCATAAGACTTTAATTCTTTACTGACTACTATATTTTTAATATTTGGGGCTTCGTTAGCTAAAACATTAGAAATAAAGAATATAAAAAATATTAAAAATCTCATATTAAAAGGTATAAGTAATTATCATGGCTCGAAATAAAAACAACCAAACAATATGGAATACGAGAATAAAAAAAAAAAATTCTAATCATTTTATAAAAGTTGGTAGTTCTGTAAATATTGATAAAAGACTGTACAAAGAAGATATTAAAGGCTCAATTGCTCATGTAGAAATGCTTTTAAAACAAAAAATTATATCTTTTAAGATTAAAAACAAAATTCTTTATGGTCTGCAAAAAATAGAAAAAGAAATAACAAATAATAAATTTGATTTTAAAAATGAATTTGAGGATATTCATATGAATATCGAAAAGAGACTTTTTCAGATTATTGGTGAAGAAGCTGGATATATTCATACTGCCAGATCGAGAAACGATCAAGTCATAACTGATTTAAAAATTTGGATAAAATCATCAAATAAAGAGATTAATATTCATTTAGATAAGATTATAAAATCTACCCTCAAAGTTGCAGAAAAAAATATTGAAACAGTGATGCCTGGTTTTACACATTTAAAAAATGCTCAGCCAGTTTCTTTAGCACATTATCTAATGGCTTATGTTGAAATGTTTATAAGAGATAAAAATAGATTTATGAACAACTTAAAAAATTTGAATGAAAGCCCTTTAGGTGTTGCAGCATTGACAGGAACGTCATTTAATATTGATAGAGTCTATACTGCTAAAAAAATGGGTTTTAAATATCCAACAAATAATTCGATAGATACTGTCTCGGATAGAGATTTCGTCTTAGATTTTCTTTATAGTATCTCTGTGTGTTCATTACACATCTCAAGAATTGCAGAAGAGCTTATAATTTGGTACTCGGACGGATTTAATTTGATACATCTCTCAGATAAAATTGTGACCGGTTCTTCAATAATGCCTCAAAAAAAAAATCCTGATTTATTAGAATATTTGAGAGGAAAAACAGGGATTACATTTGGAAATTTATTTTCTATGTTAACAATATTAAAAGGATTACCTTTATCTTACTTTAAAGATATGCAAGACGATAAAGAAATAGTTTTTAGATCTTTCGACACATTGATTAACTGTTTAAAAATATTAGATGAAATTTTAAGAAATATTTCACCTAATAAAAAGAAAATGAGTGAACTAGCAGATACGGGCTATATTACAGCAACAGATCTTGCTGATTATTTAGTTAAAAACTATTCAATGTCATTTAGAAAAGCCTATGAAAAGACTGCAGAAATTGTGAATTTAGCTGAAAAGAAAAAAAAGAAACTTAGAGAGCTCAAAATAGATGAGCTTAAAAAAATAGAACCAAAACTAACCAATGATGTTTTGAAAGTATTTAATTTAAAAAATTCAATAAATTCAAAAAAATCATATGGAGGAACATCTTTTGAAAACATTAAAAGAATGATAATGAAATATAAAAAAAACAAATGATAAAAAAAAATTTAATACTTATAATTTTTATTACTATACTTTTTTCATGTGGTAAAAAAGGTGACCCAATCTATAATGAGAAAAGTCAAAATTCAGAATTAATTCGTACTCAACAGAGTGCAATTTCATGATTTATAAAAAAAATAAGCTAATCATTGATGGTTTTAAAATTGATTATTTAGCAAGAAAATATAAAACTCCAATTTATTGTTATTCTTTGAAAAAAATTAAAGATAATATTGAAAATCTAAAAAGAAACTTTAAAAAAATAAATCCTTTAATTTGTTATGCTGTTAAGGCAAACACAAATTTAAGTATTTTGAGAGAAATCAAAAATTATAATCTTGGAGCGGATGTTGTTTCTATTGGCGAATTAAAAAAAGCTCTTAAAGCTGGTATTAGCCCAAAAAAAATTGTTTTTTCGGGTGTAGGTAAAACTTTTGAAGAAATTGAATATGCTGTGAGTAAAAATATATTATTGATAAATGCAGAGTCAAAAAGTGAAATTTTAGTAATAGAAAAAATAGCCAAAAGAAAAAGAAAGATTGTAAATATTGGGATTAGACTTAATCCAAATACAGACGCACAAACAATTAGTCAAATCTCAACTGGAAAAAAAGAAAATAAATTTGGCGTTGATCAAAAAACGTTTTTACAATTAGTAAATTATGTAAAAAAATCAAGCTTCCTAAATTTAAAATGTCTAAGTGTGCATATTGGAAGTCAAATTCTCAATTATAAACCTTACCAAAATATGCTCAAAATCATTGAAAAAATTCTAAAAAAATCTAATCACAAATTTGAATATATTGATCTAGGCGGAGGAATGGGTATAGATTATAAATACAGTAATTCAAAATTAGATCTTAAAAAGTATTCTAAAAATATTATAGAATTTTTAAAAAAAAATAATTCAAAAATTATCTTTGAACCAGGTAGATATATTATTGGTAATGCAGGAATTTTAATTACAAAAATAATCTATATAAAAGAAAGTTATAAAAAAGATTTTGTAATTTTAGATGCTGCAATGAATGATCTGATGAGACCTGCTTTGTATGGTGCAAAACACAAAATCATAGCTTCAAACAAAATTAAAAAATCTTCCAAAAAAAGTTACGAATTTGTAGGCCCAATTTGTGAGAGTACAGACACTTTTGCTGTTGTTAGAAAATTTCAAAAATTAAAAGAAAAAGATTTTGTGGTCATTTGTGATGTTGGAGCATATGGAACATCTTTAGCTTCTAATTACAATATTAGACCAAAACCTATTGAAATATTAATAAAAAGACAAAAAATTAAAATTATAAATAAAAGACAAAAGTTATCTGAGTTAATATAGCATTTAAATTGATGTTAAAAAATCAAATATTTTCTATAATTTTTTTTTCTGGAATAATATTGATATCAATTATTTTTTTACCAGCACTGATTTTACCGAAAAATTTTGTTTTATCAGGTGGTAGATTAATGGGTCATTGGACAAGTTTTTGTCTAAGATCAATTCTTTCAGTAAAAATTATAATATTAGGAAAAGAAAATATAATAACTGATAAAAAATTTTTTATTGCAGCTTCTCATCAATCTATGTTTGAAACCTTTTATCTGCAAACAATTTTTAATTCTCCTGTTTTTATTTTAAAAAAGGAACTTATGTTAATACCAATCTTTGGCTGGTATTTAAAAAAAATCGGATCTATTTCTATAAAAAGAGACAAAGTAACAAAAGAAAACTTAAGTTTTTTTGATGATATAAAACAAATAATAATGAGTTCAAATAGACCTTTAATCATTTTTCCACAAGGAACAAGAGTCAAACCAGATGATAGACCAGCTTTTAAAAAAGGTGTTGCTAGGATTTATGAAGAGTTAAAAATTTCTTGCCAACCGGTTGTGATAAATTCGGGTTTTGTCTGGCCTAAAAAAGGTTTAAAGAATACAAATAAAAACATTACAATCTCTATATTGCCTGCGATTGAATATGATATGAAAAAAGATGAATTTATTAAACATTTAGAAGAGAAAATTTACTCAGAATTAGATAGAATTAATTAACCTTTCATAGGCATTACAACATAAATACTATCAAAATCACCTGGATCTTTTATTAGAGCTGGAGATCCTGTATCATTAAAAAAAATTTCTATTTTTTCTCCATCTAATTGAGACGCAACATCAATTAAGTATCTAGAGTTAAAACTTATTTCTAGTTCATGATCAAATTTAACACCTAAAGTTTCATTTCCATCACCACTATTTGTATTATTTACTGTAAGATTTAACGCATCTTTTGATAAATTAAATTTAACGCCATCTTTTTTATCTAATGATACTGAGGCCACTCGATCGACCGAATTCAGAAAAAGTTTAAGATCTATCTCAAGTTTTTTTTGATTATTTTTAGGAATTACTTGAATGTAATTGGGGAACTTTCCATCAATAAGTTTTGAAATTAATATGCTATTTTTTAATTCAAATTTTATTTTCGACTTGACATTAGATATCTTTACCTCACCATCGTAATTATCTAAAAGAGAGACAAGTTGGAAGATCGTTTTTTTTGGCAAAATAATAGGTTCAAAATCTATTTTTTTATCAAGTCTTATCTTCGATATAGACATTCTATGACTGTCGGTTGCAACTGTAGTTAAATAGTTTTTGTCCTCTACTTCCGTTTGATGAAAATATATCCCACTCAAATAATGCCTTGTCTCATCATTAGAGATTGAGAATTTACATTTGTTTAATAGTTTTAATAAACTTTTAGAATTTATAGAAAACTCGTTATCATTAAAATTTTCATCTGTTAATGGAAATTCTGAGGGACTCAAACAGTTGAGATTAAAATTAGATTTTTCAGACTCTATTTGGAGTTTATTTGTATCTGATTGAGATAAATTGATTTTTTTTCCAGAGGAAAACTTTCGTACTATGTCATAAATTGTAGAAGAAACAGTTGTGGTTTTTCCTTCTTCTATTACTTCAATATCTTTTATTTGATGAACAAATATTAAATCTAAATCAGTAGCAGTAATAGTTAGCTGTGAATTACTAGCATCTAATAGAACATTAGAAAGTATTGGAAGTGTGCTTCTTTTTTCAATTACACCTTGACAATAATTTAGTGCTATTTGAAGATCTTGTTGATTAACATTAAATTTCATTATTTTTGTTATTATATAATATTTGATTTTTTAATTTGTTTATATTTTCAACCATTTCTTGATCTTTTTCCTTAAGCTTTTCTATCGTTTTTACTGAATGAATGATTGTAGTATGATCTCTATTCGAAAATTCTCTTCCAATTTCAGGAAGTGATTTTGATGTCAAAATTTTAGTTAAATATATAGCTGTTTGACGAGGCCTCACTAAATATCTAGATCTTCTTGAAGACAACATTTCATTCTTGCTAATTTTGAAAAATTTACAAACTAAAGTTTGAATAAGATCTATAGTAACTTTATTTTCTGATAAATTTAATAAATCTTTTAAAACAACTTTTGTTTCAGCTAAATTTGGTGTTTTATTGTATATTCTTGAAAATGACACTATTCTATTTATAGCTCCTACCAATTCTCTAATACTGGTTGTTACCTCAGTACTTACATATTCTTGAATTTCTTTTGAAACTTTTATTTGATTTAAATAAAGCTTGTTTAATTCATTAATTTTTTGTTCAACTATTTTTTTTCTTAGATCATAATCAGGTTTTTGAATATCAACTACTAAACCTCCAGAAAATCTTGATTTAATTCTATCTTGAATTCTTGAAAGTTTATTTGGTGCTCTATCAGCAGAAACAATTATTTGTGAACCTTTATCCAAGAGAGCATTAAAAGTATGAAAAAATTCCTCTTGCATTGCCTCTTTTCCATTCATAAACTGAATATCATCAATTAATAAAATATCAGTATTTCTAAAATACTCCTTAAACTTAACCATTTCATTTGACTTAATTGATTTTACAAACTGATACATAAATCGCTCAGCTGAAATGAACATTACTTTGTTATTTTTTTTCAATTCAAAACCAATAGCATTCAAAATATGTGTTTTGCCCATACCAACTCCGCCATAAATATATAAAGGATTATAGTGAGAGATATTTTCAGACACTTTAATTGAAGCCTCATAAGCAAGTTTGTTACTCACTCCAGTTAAAAAATTATCAAATCTTTTATTTGGGTCTATTCGATTATATTGGAGATAAGAGTCTTTTATAAATGATATATTTTCTTTATTTTCGATATTTTGAATAAATTCTTTTTTTTCATTATTTTTACTTATATTTGTTTCAACTATTTTTAATTCGATTCGAATTATATCTTTTTTAAAACTTTTAACTATTTTCAAGATTTGATCTAAATATCTAGAGGTAATCCAATCTCTTATAAATCTAGTTGGTACAGATAATAAAATGTAATTATTAAATTCTTCTAAAAAATTTATCTTTTTTAACCAACTATCATAAATTTCGTTACCTAGTTGCTTTCTCATTTCTGTTTGAATAATGTTCCAATTTAAAGTTTCTAACTTTGAATTGTCTATATTGTGTTTGATAAAACTGTTACTCATAATCTTATGGGGATATCCCAGTTAGAACCATATAAAAATATTTGCAAGAAATAATTTTTTATAATTAAAAAAAAATGTAATCTAGGATTGTGTAATTGTTTGATCTTAAAAAAAAATAATTTAAATAAAATATTTGATGGTTAAGCTATGATTAAATTCTTAATTGAATCAAATTGTATGATGTATTTACTAAATCTAAATATAGATGTATATAGATACTTTCGGACATATAGTGCGTATCATTTTAGTTGAATCAACTTGAAGTGTTAGATTTATAGTGAAGCTATTTTTTTTGTAATTCTAGAAACATTCCTTGCAGCATTTTGTTTCTTAATTATTCCGGTTTTAGCAATTTTCATTAATTCAGAATTCAATTTAGGCAAGAATTTTAAAGCTTCTTTCTTTTTCTTGTCCCCAATTAAAAGGTTCATCTTCTTTAACGCATTTTTAAATCTACTTTTTCTTGCTTTATTGACTATAGTTTGTTTAGAAATTCTTCTTATTCTCTTAATTGCTGATTTTGTGTTTGCCATATGCGCAGGGGTATAACTTGAGAATTAATATCGGTCAATCAAATAATTATTTATTTTTGACAAGAAACACAAAAAAAAGTTGACCTATTTGATATTATTTTTTTTTTTATTTTGCCTTTGCAATTCTTGCGCTTACAATCAGCTCCTTCTTGCTGATAAACTTTAAACTCCTTTTGAAAGTTACCTTTATTACCTGTGATATCTTGAAAATCTCTAATACTTGAACCGCCCTTGTTAATTGCCTGTTGAAGTATTTTTTTGGAATTTAAAATAACATTTAAACATTCATTTTTATTAAGTCTTTTTGCCTTTTTAAATGGATTTATTTTACTAGCGAAAAGAATTTCACTTGCATAAATATTACCTATTCCAGAAACAAATCT
>MDTE01057402.1_pt1 | contig 10647 bp, 7 predicted proteins | sample 811231 | NCBI WGS metagenome assembly MDTE01 (sample SAMN05326651, study PRJNA326480) | marine metagenome | isolation source: seawater | place: Indian Ocean: Red Sea | collected 2010 | reverse complement strand
TCAGTAGAGATACTTGGTACATCAAATGACCCAACAGAAATTCAAAAAGCTGTTGCTGCTAAACTAGGTGGAGTTGATACTATACTTACCCTAGGTGCAGGACTTTCTGGTGAAGCGGCTCTTAAAGCAATTAAATCTGCTGGTAAAACAGGCAGCATTAAACTTGGAACATTTGATATGTCACCAGGAATGCTTAAAGCTGCAGCTGCTGGTGAGGTTGAGTTTTTAATAGACCAACAACAATATCTTCAAGGATATTTGCCTATAGCTATTTTCGCGCAGTATATGAGATGGGGAACAATGCCAGCTGGTGTTGTAATGACGGGACCTGGTTTCGTTACTCCACAAAATGCTAGCAAAGTAATTAAGTGGGCGGCACAAGGTTATAGATAAAAAATAATTTAAAAAGGCCTGGTTTTACAGCCAGGCCTTTTTTTTTAGAATAAAAAGAATTATTATGTCAGTTAAGACAAAAAGTATTAAAAATAAATCTAAAGACGAAAGATTAAGAAAAGTTTCAAAACTTAAAGTTTTATTAAATAGACCAGAGCTTGGTGCGTTGGGTGGCTCCATACTTGTATTTATTTTTTTTGGCATTGTTGCCGGCGATACAGGTATGTTTAGTGCCTATGGTACAATTAATTTTTTAGAAGTTTCTGCAAATCTTGGAATAATTGCTATAGCTGCTGCACTCTTAATGATCGGTGGAGAGTTTGACCTATCAGTAGGTTCTATGATCGGATTTGCTGGTATTTGTATAGCTATTCCTGCAATCTACTGGGGTTGGCCTTTATGGATGAGTATTTTATTTGCTTTTTCAATGGCTGTACTCGTTGGTTATGCAAACGGCATCCTTGTTGTTAGAACAGGTCTTCCTTCTTTTATTGTTACTTTAGCAATGCTGTTTATTTTAAGAGGTGCCACATTAGCTTTAACAAGACTCATAACTGGCAGAACACAGGTTCCTGGCTTAAGAGTATTAATAGAAAATGATCCAATAGCATGGATTTTTTCTGCTGATGCTTTTAAAGGTGTTTTTACTTGGTTAGGTTCTATGGGTTTGATCGCTTTAAGACAGGATGGCTCACCTTTAGCTACAGGAATTCCAGCTTCAGTTTTATGGTGGATCGGTATGACAATATTTGCAACTTGGTTATTAATGAAAACTAGATACGGTAATTGGATATTTGCATCTGGAGGGGATAAGCTTGGAGCAAGAAATGTTGGTGTGCCTGTAGGCAGAGTTAAAATAAGTTTATTTATTGGAACTGCTGTCGCAGCAACTATTTATGCTTGTGTACAGGTATTAGATGCTGGCTCTGCAGATACCATGAGAGGTTTCTTAAAAGAATTAGAAGCTATCGTAGCAGCTGTAGTTGGTGGATGCTTATTAACTGGAGGATATGGATCGGCTATTGGCGCAGCATTTGGAGCATTAATTTTTGGAACAGTTTCAATGGGAATTTACTATACAGATGTTGATACAGATTGGTTTAAAGTATTTTTGGGAGCAATGATGTTAATAGCAGTTATATTTAACAATTATATAAGAAAAAGGGTTACAGAAAATAAATAATGTCAGAAAGTTTAGTTGAATTTAATAAAATTAGTAAGTTTTTTGGATCTGTTATCGCATTAAAAGATGTGACAATGCATATAAAAAAAGGTCAGATCATGTGTTTACTTGGTGATAATGGTGCTGGAAAATCCACTTTGATAAAAACTTTATCGGGAGTTCATAAACCTGATGAAGGTGAAATTATTGTTGAGGGAAAAAAAACAATTTTTGACTCCCCAAGAGATGCACTAGATATGGGTATAGCTACTGTTTATCAGGACTTAGCTTTAGTATCTTTAATGAGTGTCACAAGAAATTTTTTTATGGGCAGAGAACCTATGAAAGGCTTCGGTCCATTTAAAACATTTGACGTAAACAAAGCAAATACAATTGCATCTGAGAGAATGGGGCAAATTGGGATTGATATTAGAGATCCATCACAAGCTGTAGGAACTATGTCGGGTGGAGAAAGACAATGTTTAGCTATTTCTAGAGCAATTTATTTTGGTGCAAAAGTACTTATATTAGATGAACCTACATCAGCCTTAGGTGTTCATCAAGCATCTGTAGTTTTAAAATATATTGTTAAAGCAGCTGCTTCAGGCCTAGGTGTAATTTTAATAACACATAATGTTCATCATGCTTATCCAGTGGGAAATAGTTTTACCATTCTAAATAGAGGTAAAAGCATGGGAACTTTTGATAAAAAAGATTTATCCAGAGAAAAATTATTAGGCATGATGGCCGGTGGTGAAGAGCTGGATAAACTTGAAGTCGAATTAAAGGAAATTGACAGAATTTCTAAAAACTAATGCAAATAGGAATAGATTTAGGTGCAACTAAAATTGAGTCAGTTCTTCTTGATGATAATGGTTCAGAATTACATAGAAGCAGGAAAGATTCACCTAAAAATTATAAAGAAACATTAAGTTCGATTTCAGAATCTGTTAAAACAATTGAGAATAGTTTTAAAAAGAATTTAAATGTAGGTGTGTGTCATCCAGGTTCCACAAATTTAGACACAGGTCTTATTCAAAATGCATATAATTCACCATGGTTAAATAATATGAAATTTTCAGATGATATTTCAAAAAATTTGAATAGAAAAGTTTTATGTGAAAACGATGCCAATTGTTTCGCATTATCAGAAGCTTTTGATGGTTCGGCACAGCATTATAAAATAGTCTTTGGAATAATTTTAGGTTCAGGTTGTGGCGGCGGCTTAATAATAGATAAAAAAATCCTGGTAGGACCTAATGCCTTTGCTGGTGAATGGGGCCATGTTCCAATAGGAAAATCAAGTAAAGATAATAATATTGAAGAATTTATTTCTGGTAAAGGATTAGAAAGACGATATTTTCAAAAATTTAAAACTAAACTTGTTGCTAGAGATATATTTAAAAAAGCCAGAGAGAATTCAACTAATGAAAAAAAAATTGTAGACGAGTATATAAATAATTTGGGTTTAAGTTTATCGCTTATAATAAATATAATTGATCCTGATGCTATAGTTTTTGGAGGAGGTGTATCTAACGAAATAAAATCTCTTGACGAAGTTAAAATCATAACAGAAAAATATTTATCTGAGTTTAATAATATTAAAAAAGTTAATCTAAAAACTGTTTTTCTAAAACCTAAATATGGCGATGCTAGCGGCGTAAGAGGAGCAGCTATTTTAAACAGACAAAATCTTATTTAAGTATTTTACGTATCTCTATAGAAGAAAATTTTTTAGGAATGCTACAAGTAGATTTTATATTTATTCTCTTTCTTCTTTTAGCAGCTATCATTATGGACTCTATTATATCTAAAACATGAAGGGATAACTCTCCGTTACATCTATGTTTTTTATTATTTTGAATACAGTGTGCCATTTCGGCTAAACCAACACCTCTGTAATTTGCATTTATAGATGACTCATTGGCTCTAAGACTTTTTTGTCTTATATTAATTTTGCCCAAATACATTTTATTTGTTTTGTGCTCCTTCCAAGTACCACCCAATTTTTTACATGTATAAACAGAACCACCAAACATATTTGGATCAGGCACAAGAATCGATCCTTTATCTCCGTATAACTCTATATGGTTTCTATGATGTGCTATGACATCAAATGATAAAGTAAATCTTATTATTGTTTTATTTTTAAAAAAAATTGTTCCTAAGTAAGTGGTCGGACATAATACTTTAATTGATTTTCCTTTTCTTGGTCCAATACCAATAATTCTGTTCTTTTTATTCCACATAAGACTTCCCCATACTTGTTTTGCTGGGCCCAATAGATTTACTAAAGCTGTCAAATAATATGGTCCCATATCTATAACAGGGCCACCTTCTTTTTTTGCAAACCATGGTTCTGGACTTGGATGGTAGGATTGAACACCTGGATATGCAAAAATAATATTGCCTAAATTTATTTTACCAATAAAATTATTTTCTAATAGTTCTTTTGATTTTTGATTTCCGCCACCAAGAAAAGTATCTGGAGCATTACCAATATATAGCTTTTTTCTTTTTGAGATTTTTAATAATTCTTTTCCATCTTTAACATTAATAGCCATTGGTTTTTCTGTATAAACATGCTTGTTATTTAATAGAGCTTTTTTAGAAACCTCATAGTGGGCCTTAGGAACAGTAAGATTTAATATTATATCAATTTCTTTATCTTTTAATAAATTTTTTACGCTTAATGCTCTAATTTTATAAGTAGAAGCACATTTTTTTGCTGCCAAATGATTTATATCAGCACATTTGATAATTTTAAAATTATTAAAATATTTATGAGCTCTAAAATAAGTTTCTGCTATGTGACCACATCCAATGAGACCAACTTTAAAAACCTTAGCCATTTAGATTATACACCTTGTCTCTGTTTAGATTTGCCTTGAAGGTGTTCTTTAAGTGCTCTTTCGTTTTCTTTAGTGGATGTTTTTGTCAAAGTAGGACTTTCCCAAAAAGCGGAACCTTCTAACCATTGATATCCATCAGTTTTAATAGATATTACATACGTGGACTTTGATTTTTTGGCTCTTACAAATGCTTGCTCAAGTTCGCTTATAGAATTTACATTTTCACCCGTTGCACCTAAACTTTCAGCATGTTTTGCAAAGTCAATTTTTTTTATGTTTTGTACTTTTGAGCTTTCAAACAAACAATTAAACTCTTTACCGCCCTTATAAAGCTGTAATCTATTAATAACAGCATGACCACCATTGTCACAAACAACTATAATTAATTTATGATTTGTTAAAATTGAACTATAAATATCTGAATTATAAAGTAAATAGGAACCATCACCAACAAATGTTATAACTTCCTTTTTAGGATTTGCCATTTTTATACCTAGGGCTCCTGAAATTTCATAACTCATACAACTAAAACCCCATTCTGTTTCGTGCGTGTTTAATTCTCTAGGTCTCCAAACTTGCAAAACTTCTCCAACTAATCCACCAGCAGCAGTTACTGCAATATCAGATGGATCTGATTTTCTATAAATTGCGCCGGCAACATGCGCATAAGATGGCAACTTTTGATTTGTTGGACCACTTTCTTTATCAAGATAATTATTCCATGAGTCAACCGCACTTCTTGATTTTTTATACCAATCATCTGGTGCTTTATAATTTTCTAAAGCAACAGTTAAATCTTGAATACATACTTTTGCATCACCTACGATTGATTGAGCCATATGTTTATTAGCATCAAATCTTGATACATTTATTGAAACTAATTTAAAATTTGGATTTTCAAAATTTGTCCAGGATCCTGTTGTGAAGTCTGCTAGTTTTGTTCCAATAGCAATTGCTAAATCTGTTTTTTTCATAAAATCATTAGGAGCTTTTCCACCAAAGCCACCAATGGCACCCAAAAAATAAGGATCGTCCTTTTTCATTGATGAGTATCCCATTACAGTTTGTGCCGTAGGAATATTATGTTTTTTTGCAAATTCACTTAATTCTTTCGTAGCATCAGAATAAAAAATTCCTCCCCCTGAAATAATTATTGGATTTTTAGATTTTTTAATTAAATCTGCTGCTTGTTTGATTTGATAATCATCAGGCTTTGGTCTTCTAATGGTATGAATTTTTTCTTTGAAAAATTCATCTGGATAGTCAAAAGTTTCTCCTTGAACATCTTGTGATAAAGAAATACATGCTGGTCCACAGTCTGCTGGGTCAATCATTGTTTGGATTGCTTGCGGTAAAGTTTGAAGTATTTGTTCTGGTCTTGTTATTCTGTCAAAATATCGAGTTACATATTTAAAAGCATCATTTTGCGTAATATTTGGATTATTAAAATGTTCAACTTGTTGTAATACTGGATCAGGCATTCTGTTAGCATAAGTATCTCCAGGTAAAAATAACATAGGTAGTCTATTGCTCATGGCAACAGCTGCAGCAGTAAGCATATTTGTTGAACCTGGGCCAACAGAACTTGTAGCTATAAAAATTTGCCTTCTACGTTTAGCTCTCGAAAATGCAATTCCTGTAAGAGCCATATTTTGTTCATGATGACCTCTCCAAGTTGGTAATTCTTTTTTATTTTCCTCTAATGCTTGCCCAAGACAAGCCACATTTCCATGTCCAAAAATTCCAAAAGCACCTGCAAAGAGAGGTAGCTTCTTCCCATCAACCAATATTTTTTGAGAAATTAGATACTTAATTATGGCGTGTGCACAAGTTAGTTGAATTTTTTTCATAAATTATCTAAAGTATAGACTAGTAAGATTTATCTTTTAAGCAATAAAAACTTAAGAAATGTATTCAAAATTTGGTCAATTCATTGATGGTAAATGGCAACCTTCGGAAAAAAACGAAACATATGATGTTATTAATCCTGCAACAGAAGAGTTAATTGGAAAAGCATCAAAAGCAACAAAAGTTGATGTTGTCAAAGCACTAAAGTCCGCTGAGCAAGGTTTTAAGGTATGGAAAAAAACACCAGCTTGGGAAAGGTCTTCAAAAATAAGAAAAATATCTGAATTAATGAGGCAAAGAAAAGATGCTTTGGCAAAATGGTTAGCCCTTGAAGTAGGAAAACCTTTGGTTGAAGGAGTAGGGGAAGTAGGTGGCGCAGCAGATATTTTTGAGTGGAATTCTGAAGAAACAAAAAGAATTTTTGGCCAAACAGTAGAAAGTCGATTTGAAAATACAAGGGTGCAAGTAGTGTATCAACCTATCGGTGTTGTGGCTGCTTTGGTTCCATGGAACTTTCCAATAATTCTAGCATCTAGAAAAATTTCAACCGCTTTAGCTGCAGGCTGTTCTGTTATAGTTAAACCTGACGTAATAACACCAGGTGCCGTTATGGAAATGATGAACATAATTAATGATGCGGGAATTCCTCCTGGAGTTGTTAATTTATTATCCGGAGATCCAGAAGATATATCTAATGAACTTATTTCATCCAATATCATAAAAAAAGTTTCCATAACTGGATCTACTCGTGTCGGAAAATTAATTTTAAAAAAAGCCGCAGACAAAGTACAAAGAGTTACAATGGAATTAAGTGGACACGCGCCTTTTATTGTATTTGAAGACTCCAATATTGATAAAGTTACGGATATGGCGATTACTTCCAAATATAGAAATAACGGACAAGTTTGTATTTCACCCTCAAGATTCTATATCCACGAGAGCAAAAAGGACGATTTCACAAAAGCTTTTATTGAAAAAACAAAAAAACTTAAACTAGGTGATGGAACAAAAGAAGGTGTAAATCTTGGTCCAATTACTACAAAAAAAAGATTGGAAGAGATAGAAAAGTTAGTTGAGAAAACAAAAAAAGAAGGCGGAAAAGTACTTTATGGTGGGAAACGCCCTGCAGGTTTTAACAAAGGATATTTTTATGAACCAACTATAATAGACAATATTAGAGATGACTTTACAGTTATGACCGAAGAGCCTTTTGGACCCATTACTGCTATTACTACATTTAAAAGTTTCGACGAAGTGATTAGAAGAGCGAATAAACATGATTGTGGATTAGCAGGCTATGTTTGCACAAACTCTATGGAAAAAGCTTTTAAAGCATCAGAACAATTAGAAACAGGTGTAGTAGCTGTGAATACACCTGTTGTTGCTACTGCTGAAACACCTTTTGGAGGAATAAAGCAAACTGGTTATGGACGAGAAGGTGGTACTGTAGGAATAAAAGATTATTTAAATATCAAATATACTCACCTGGGTTTATCGGGTTAGTTAATGCGTAAAAATAAATTAAAAAAAATTTTTTCTGAGGGCAAAGCTGTAATAAACGGTTGGCTTCAAATACCAAATTCTTTTTCTGCCGAAGTAATGGCTCACGAAGGATGGGACTCTTTAACTATTGATATGCAACATGGTACAGTTGATTATCCTAATGCCTTAAAAATGTTGCAAGCTATATCAACAACAGATGTTGTGCCTATGGCTCGAGTTAATTGGAATGAACCTGGACAAATTATGAAAATTTTAGACGCCGGTTGTTATGGTATCATTTGCCCAATGGTTAGTAACAGAAATGAAGCAGAAAAGTTTGTAAAGTCTTGCTTATACCCACCTAAAGGATTTAGAAGTTTTGGACCTATTCGAGCGCGTTTATATGCGGGAGCTGATTATGGTAAACATGCAAATGATGAAATTTTAAAATTTGCTATGATAGAGACAAAAGAAGCTTTAGATAATCTAGACTCTATCATGACTACCCCAGGAATTAATGGTATCTATATTGGCCCTGCAGATTTAAGTTTAGCAATTGGTGAAGAACCAAGTTTTGATAAACCAGAAGGTGATAAAGTCTATAATACAATAATGAAAATATTAGAACATGCAAAAAAAAATAAAATTGTTGCAGGCATTCATAATTTAAAAGCAGAATATGCACAAAAAATGATAACAAAAGGTTTTCAATTTGTTACAGTCGGTTCAGATCAAAGATTTATGTCTTCTGGAGCAAAGAACGAATTAAATTTTTTTAAAAAAAATACATCAAAAGATAACAAGGGTTATTAAAGTTTTTTAATGAAAAAAAAACTAAAGTATAAAATCGCTATTTTACTACCTTACAAAGAAATCTACTCTGCAAATTTTTCTGGTGCTGCTTCTATATGGGTTAAAGATTATTTAAGAAAATCTACTTTAGCAAAATCAACTATGGTTTATGGTTATCTTAAAGGTAAACTTAAGCCATTAACTAAAAATTTTAAAAACTTATTTATTAAAAATACTTTTTTTTCAAAAAGTAAAAAATATGCTGAAAACTTTTTATCAGAGTGTAAAAAAAGTAACTTTGATATAATTGAAATTCATAATAGAGCTGAAACATTAAATTATCTTATTGATAATAATATAGGTTCAAAATTAATTTTTGTTTTTCACAATAACCCTCAAGAAATCAGAGGTTCAAAACTTGTAAGTCAAAGAATTAATATTTTGGAGAAAACAGACAAGATATTTTTTGTTAGCAAATGGACATTCGATAAATTTTTTGAAGGATTACCTTATAAAACCAGAAATAATTGTGAAATTGTATATCCCTCAATTGACCCAATTCAAAAGTTTAATAATAATAAAAAAAAACAAATTATATTTGCAGGCAAATTAAATTCTTCAAAGGGATACGATCTTTTTGGAAATACAATTATTAAAGTTTTAAATAAACATAAAGATTGGAATGCTGTAGTAGTCGGAAATGAACCTAGGGAAAAATTTAACTTTAAGCATCCTAGACTTAAGATTTACCCTTGGTTACCTCATAAGTCGGTTTTAAACCTATATTCTCAATCATCAATTTCCGTAGTTCCATCAAAATGGGAGGAGCCTTTCGGTCGTACAGCTATGGAGTCAGCAGCTTATGGATGCGCAACAATTACAAGTGACAGGGGAGGTTTAACTGAAACATTCAATAATAGTTTGATTTTAGACTCTTTAACTGTAAAAAACTTATCCGATTTTATATTTAGTTTAATTAAAAATAAAAAAAAATTAAAAAAAATACAAAAAATTAACTTTCAAAATGTATCACATAAATTAAACGAACAAGTAGATTTAATTGATTCTATTAAGTATAATTTAAATAAAAAAATAAACATAATTAAAAATTTAGGTCCAAAAATTTTACATGTTTCTAATTTTAATGAAAAAAATAATCATAGATTATTTAATATTTCAATAGCAAGTAAACTTACAAATGGCTTTGTAAGAAACAATTGCGATGTAATTAATTTTAGTTATAGAAACTTTTCAAATAAAAAAATATTTTCTGATGTAAACGAAGCTATTATAGATATATGCAAAAATTATAAACCTGACATGCTTTTACTGGGGCATAACAATATTTTAAAAAGAAATTATTTGGAAAAAATAAGCAATAATAATATAAACATATCTCTATGGTACGAAGATCATGTTGCTCACAAAGGGCCTAATTGGAAAAATAATCTTAGTTTAATTGAAAATAATAATGATCTTATAGATAACTATTTTATCACTACACATCCAGATGAAGTCAAAACTAAAATAAACAGAAAAAAACTTTCTTTTATGCCTATACCTGTAGATAGAAATATTGAAACTTTAGATATTTATAAAAACAAATTCAAATATAAAGACTTATTTTTTGCTTTAAGTCATGGAGTAAATTATGGAAGCTTAAGATCCAACGGAAGAGACGAGCGGGAAACTTTTGTAAAAAAACTACAAGATATTGGTCACAATATTAAATTTCATTTTTTAGGACTTAATTATGAAGAACCAAAATGGAATTTTGATTTTTACAGAGAAATGATGATTTGTAAAATGTCATTAAACTTAAGCAGAGGAACTCCATTAAAATATGCAACAAGTAACCGATTAGCATCTTATATGGGAAATGGAATTTTAACATTTATTGATAAAAAAACCAAATATGACAATTTTTTTAATAAATCTGAAATGTGTTTTTATAATTCTGTGTCAGATTTAAGAGATCAGATAGTTGATTTAAAAGATAATGATGAAAAGATAAATTCAATAGCCAAAAAAGGTAAAGAAAAGTATTTTAAAATATTTAACAATAACATTATTTCAAATTATATTTTAAATAAATCATTAAACTTTGAAAAAAAATTT
>MDTE01119774.1_pt1 | contig 10648 bp, 8 predicted proteins | sample 811231 | NCBI WGS metagenome assembly MDTE01 (sample SAMN05326651, study PRJNA326480) | marine metagenome | isolation source: seawater | place: Indian Ocean: Red Sea | collected 2010 | reverse complement strand
AAATCTTTCTTTTTGTCTTCCTTTAATACCCCAACCAAGAGATTTCTGATCATAACCAAATTCCTTGAATCTTTTATTGTATCTAAGAATGGTTTTTTCTATATCTAGATTTGATAATGAATGGGACATTTTATGTTTTTAAAATACTATAACCTAATCCCGTTTTCCCATATCCATTTCCATTAAAGAATAAAAATTTGTGCCCATTTATTTTTATTGGAAATGCATACTCTTGTGTTTCACTAATCCATTTTTTTGGATTAAATTTTAGATTCTGCCCTCTAATCATATTATTTATATTTGAGCCACTTGCGTAAGCTATACGATAAGCTTCACCTCTTGCTGAAAAGAATAGTTCATACATATCGCTTGAATTTTTATATAAAACTGGCTTGCCATGAATAAATTCTCCCGATTTAAAATCTAAAATTTTTTTATAACTTCTTTCCCAATTAATTAAATCTTTGGAGGTTGCAAATTTTATGTCATAAGAGGGCTGAATATTAGGATGAATATGTGATGCTTTACTTTTACCTGCCCAAGGCAGGAATGAAGTATATAACATTAACCATTCTTTATTATAATTAATTACGCAGCAAGAACCCGTTCCATAGGGTTCTTTTTTCGTTCTATCCAAAATCGGAACATTATATTTTCTTTTAAAAATTTTTTCTTCAAAAGATTTAGTGGCTAATCCTAAAAAGTTTTGAAACCTATTTCTTCCACCTTTAACCCAACCCACATAATAAAGATATTCGATATCTTTATGCCTAACTAACCAAGGATAAGAAACACCATTTTCGTCAAAACATCCTGGATGTCCAATATCAAGAATAGGATTTTCTTCAATTTCTAATAATCTTAAGGAAGTTTCATTATAAATTTCTAATATACTTCTACCTATTCTTGAAATACCATATTCATCCCTACCAGTTAGAAATACTTCAATTTTATTTTTATTTATTTGTCTCACAAAGCTAGGACCTACAGACATTGAAATCCACCATATATCTTTAGATGGATTAATAATAGTTTTGCTTTCAAGCATATTATTTGGTTAAGTTGTCTTAGTAGTTGTTATAAATGCCATCCATCTACCATGAAAATTATCATCATTTGTGTTGACCGATTCCTTATCTATAATTTCTACACCATGAAATAAGTCAGGTCGAAATAAAACTATATCCCCCTTTTCAACATATTCTTCAGGATAACATAATTCCCCATTATCTTTTCTCAGATAAAAACCACCGCTTTTAAAATCTTTTCCCTTTTCAGAAAGTACCAAAGAAGGCACTACTCTTTGGTTATCACCAACAAAATCTCTGTGGCCTTCAAGGTAACCTTTGCCTGATTGATAAAATTGATAACCAACTCTGCTTATGAAATTATCAGAAGTTCGCATCGAATCAAATTTAATTGTTCTATTAGATAGTTCATATGAAAGTTGATCTTTGAGTTTAAAGATATCTCTGAAAAAGAGTGCTGTATCAAGAATATCTTGGTTTTTTATAAATATATTAAATTGCATAAAATAACCTTTTACTGAGGCACGGCTATCTTCATAATTTAATCTGAAATGGTTAGGGGTATTTTTAGTTAATGGGTGATAATTTGGGAAAGAATTTTTACTTATTCTTTCAAGATATTTTATTGCTTTATTACAGTATTCTTTTTTTAAAACATTTTTAACGATAATACAATTTTGAGAAGAAATTATCTTAGCCGCTTTTTTGGTATCTAAATTAATCTCGTAAATAGATTCGTACTCATATATGTTTTTATTAAGTTTTCTACAAGTACTCATTTTAGATTTATAATATGTAATTTTAACATTTTTTTTAATAAACTCTTTCTATAAAAAAATTATCTTTAATTTAAATTAAAAATATTTTCACAAAATATTTCTAATAATATTACAACAATTGTTCTAGAACATCTTAATTTAGTAATTCTAAAAAATCAATAATTATAGATTTAACAAAAATATTATAGTTTAATAGCCATTAGTGTTAACTTAAAAATTGTTGAGAAGCCTTTTAATTCTAAAATGTATATGAAAAAAGATTTGTCGATTTTATTAGGAAAAATAAGCTCTTTAAATATAAAGAATAGTGATATTTGGATTAATGAGGCTTTATTTGGTTTTCATCATATGAAAGAATTTTGCAAAAAATTAAAAAAAAATGATAATGTTTTAGAAATTGGTTGCGGAAGCGGAATACTTCTAAATTTATTATCAGTAAATTTCAAAGATATCAATTTTGAAGGAATAGAACCTTTTGGAGATGGATTCAGTTCTTTGGCTGATTTAAATTCCTTGTCAAAAGAAAATGGAGTGTCTATTAAAAATATCGGATACGAACAATTATCTACTAATTACAAATATGATTTAATTTTTTGTGTAAATGTATTTGAGCATCTTTATGATTGGCGAAAATTTTTAGAAAAGATTTCTTTTTTATTAAAAAAAAATGGCGAGATTATAGTCTTATGTCCAAATTATGGTTTTCCATATGAAAGTCATTTTCGAATTCCTATTTTAATTAATAAGGGAATAACATACTTTATTTTTCAAAAATATATTAGAAATTTTGAAAAGAAAAATGACTGCTATGGCATATGGAAATCACTGAACTTTGTAAAAAAAAGAGAGGTGATCAATCATATTAAATATTCAAAAAAAATTAAAAATCTAAAAATTTATGATGATCTTTCAATCTTAAATTTTTTGGTTGATAGAATCTCCAATGATAGAGAATTCAGAAAAAGACAACGAATAATAGGGACAATTGCTTTTGTTATAAAAGGATTAGGTATTTTAAATATCATTAAACTTTTCCCAAATTTTGTTCCTTATATGAAATTAGAATTTTCAAGGAAATAATCATAATTTTTACTAAATTTTAAAACAAGGGCTGGTAAAAAAGAACCAATAAGAATCCCAAATACTTTAAAAGAACTAAATAAAAATATTTTTGACAATAAAGTTTTACTTAAATAACTTATGGTTTATAAACTTAAAAAATACTAGGAATTCAATCCATGGCATAACTGGATAAAAATATCTATGTTCAAGTCCATTAAAAATTCCAACAAACATAATTAAATTTGCACTAAGTAATAAGAAACTTCCAATAAGAATAGAATTATTTTGGATTAAATTATAATTATTTTGAGAAAAAAGATTTATAGGTTTGAATAATTTAATCAAACTAAATATGTATTTAAAATAAAATGAAAAAAGAATTAATCTATAGACAAAAATAAAGGATTTAAATAAAATTTTAGTTATAAATTCACTATTAAATATAGAAAATTTTGCCTCTAAGCCTACTTGCAAAGGCCAGCCCCAAGAATTTAATGGATTCAATAAAAGACTTAGAGATTTGATCATAATTAAGGAAGAATTTCCTAAAATACCATTCGTTTTTAACCTATCCTTCGCAAATTGATTAAAAATTTCTTCTTCATTTTTAGTAAATCCCCTTTTTATTGATGGATTATCTTCATTTAATATTTGCTTGATTAATTTTAAGTCTGAATCATTTTTAGAGATAAATGGATTCCATTTAGTATTTATTACAATTTTCTTTCTGTCACCAACCTTTCTGTTGTAAATAGGAAACATAGCAGATGCATATTCATATTCAGTTAATGAAAACGTCGATACCCAGTTCCTATATCCTTGAATATTCTCAGGTGAATTATTAGGACTAAGTGTAAAAGGAGTATTATTTCGATATTTTATATCTCTTAATCCCCATGGCATAATAGAAAGCAATAAAAGTAAAGAAAACGTAAGAAAAACTTTTATAAATTTCTCTATTCCATACTTATGTAAAGTAATTAGGAAGTGAGGGATGATAAATATTATTGATGTCGGCCTAAAAAAAACTGATAGGATTGTTAATAATATGATCCTAAAGTAAATATATTTTAAATATTTTTGATCTGCTTTTAGTTTGATAAATTCAGCTAAAAGGAGAACACTAAAAACGTAAAGTACAGGCTCAATTAATAAATATCTTGAATATCCAAACGATATGGGAGAGAACCCAAGCATAAAAATCAAAGCATAAATTTTTTTTTCTTCTAACCCATATTTAAAAAGAGTATGTAATAAATAAATAAAAGAACTTATTGCAAGTATTGATACCAGACTTGGGATCATTTTATCAGTGAATCCTATGGATTTTAAAAACCAAATAAAATAAGGATAAGCAGGAAAATACCCTCCAGTTAAAGCTTTACACTCTCCTAAATTATCCGTGAAAGCGAAACCACATCCCTGCTTTATATTTTCAGCTACATCTAGATAAAATAGAGAATCAGCAGTAGTAATTGAATTCAAATAAATATAAATTAATCTAGGTAAAACTAATAACAAAAAAATAATTAACCATTTACTTCTTAAATTTAATGATCCCAAAAAAATTATTGTCTTTCTCATGAAAACAAAGATATTACTTTATTCCAATAATATTATTATGTAAGGACACTATAGTTTAATTGTTTATGAATTTATACTTAGCAATTTGCCGAAAAAATTTATTCTAATTAAATTTAAAAATAATCACTCCAATATCAGAAATTGTATTTAAATAAGTAAAATTTTAAAAAATATAATATAACTCAAAGAATTTAATCCTTTCTTAAAATCTATCCCAACTGATAAAGAAAGATAGCAATGCGTTTTTAAACCTGATTCTTTTTAAAAAACTTTTTGCATTTTTTTAGAAAGGAATTTTAAAAAAAAGCATACAGGTTACTGCAATTTCAAAATATTTTTATGAATAAAAAGTGAAATAATTTTAAACTACAAAAAGAATTTATATTACAATAATTTATAATATAAGATAAGTACATTATCTAATGTAACTTTAAAAAAATAAATATTGTGATCCCTTTTAACAAACCTTACCTTACTGGTAAGGAATTAGAGTATATAAAACAAGCACATAACCTAAGTCAACTTGCAGGAGACGGCTTCTTTACAAAGAAATGTAAAAAATGGTTAGAAATTAATACTAATACTAATTCAGCTCTACTTACCAATTCATGCACAGCTGCTCTTGAAATAGCTGCAATTCTTGCAGATATAAAAAATGGAGATGAAATAATAATGCCATCCTATACATTCGTTTCGACTGCTAATGCATTTGTATTAAGGGGAGGAAAGCCAGTTTTCGTGGATATAGATCCAAATACTCTAAACATAGATTACAAACTAATTGAGAGATATATAAATGAAAAAACGAAAGCTATAGTACCTGTTCATTATGCAGGTTTTAGCTGCGAAATGGATGAGATTATAAAAATATCAAAGAAATATAATCTGTTGATAATTGAAGATGCCGCCCAAGGAGTGATGTCAAAGTATAAAAGTAGAGCACTTGGTTCTATTGGGGATTTAGGTTGTTATTCATTTCATGAAACTAAAAACATTATTTCAGGGGAAGGTGGAGCAATCCTTATAAATAATAAAGATTTTGAAGAAAGAGCCCACTACATAAGAGATAAAGGAACAAATCGTTCATTATTTAATAAGGGTAAAATTGATAAATATAGTTGGGTAGATATTGGTTCATCATTTCTTCCGGGAGAATTAACAGCAGCATTTCTTTTTGCTCAGATGGAAAAAGCAGAGGAAATAACGAAAAATAGATTAAAAATTTGGAATTTCTATAAAAATGGATTAAAAATTATGGATGAAGAAGGATTTGTATCAATTCCAAAGGAGCAGAAGGGTAGAGAACATAACGGTCATATTTTCTATTTGATTCACAAAAATAATCTTGAAAGAGATTTATTTATTCAGAAAATGAGAGAAAAGCAAGTTAACGTTGTTTTTCATTATATTCCACTTCATAATTCCCCTTATGCAAGGAAAAATTTTAATTTAGCAAGTCAAAAGTTAAAATACACTGAATCAATATTTAATAGAATTTCTAGGATACCCTTGTGGCTAGGCGTAAATAAAGAATATGTTTTAAGTGCAGTCATAGAGAGTTTATATGAAATAAAAAAAGGAAGATGAAAATTTTATTAAACACCCTAGATAGTATTCTTATTTAGAAAATAATTAAATTTATTCATTGAAATATTATTAAAAGTCTGAAAATCATGTATTTTTGTCTAATTAAGCAACTTTCTAAATATGTATTGTTGTTATTAAAATTTCAATAGAAAATTTATTAATCACTACCATATATAGATCTCCAAAAACTTTAACAAGAGATTTTTAAAATCATCAACGGATTTGTAATTTTATTTGGAATTTAGGATCTCTAATCTCCTTCTAAAAATATATAAATTAAGTATATTTCTCAGAAAAAACTATTTACTAAACTAGCGTAAAACGGAAAATACATTTTTTAATCAATTAATTTCTGATGATTTATGTCATCTATATAATATTTAAAGTTGATAATTTTTATTCTCTTACCAGAAGTGTAGTCATAAAAAAAGAAGAGGAATAAACAAATTAATCCAATCGTAATCATACTTGTAAATGAAGCTGCAATGCCAGCGCTAACAAATATACCAGAATATATACTTGGTCTTATAGTATATAAAAATATGTAAATCACATAAAAAGTCGATAAAGAAAAAATTACGAATAATAAACTTCCAAGATTTAGGCTAAATAAATATTGTTTAAAAAATCTTCTAAAAATTACTTTAATCCAAAAGCTTAATATAGGTATTATCATTTTTCTACTTTTCATAGAGCTCCTCCAATCTTTTCCATAATTAGCAGCCATGGGGAACTGATAAATTTCACAATCCATAACACAGCTTTTTTCTAATAAGCTACTTTCAAAAAGATATCTTGAAAAAACTTTAGTATCTGTATTTACTAAAAGTATGAAATGTAAAGTCATCGAGTTAGTAGCAATAAATCCATTCGCGATATCTGTTAATCCTCTACAATTTAAACCTAACCTAGCAATTGGCTCCATAAATAAAGATCCTATTCTTCTCATTATTGGAACTTTAGTAAATCTATTTCTATAGCAATATCTAGTACCTTTTAGTAAAAACATTTCATTTTTATTTCTACTAATAATAAAAGGTATAATTTCGGCCAGGTACTCAGGTGGATGTTGCCCATCAGCATCTAATTTTATAACAGCATCACAGTTATCTTTTAATGCTGCAAAGAAACCAGATTTAGAAGCAAATCCTACCCCAAGATTTTTTGAGTGATGAATTATTTTTAAATCAAGTTTTTGATTTACTTCATTCCAGCTATTATCTGGACAACAATCGTTGATTAAGTAAATCTTTACGTTTGCAATATCTTTTAATTTCTTTGAGGTAATAATTATTCTTTCAATAACTGAATTTATTAATCCACTAGCTTTATAACAAGGAATTACTATACCTATGTTTGGCTTCATAAAAAAAATATTTTTGACTACTTCAATTTATAATTTATATTATAACAATTTAAAAGTTTTGTACAAAAACAATGAAAATTTTTCGTTTAAGAAAGTTTGTACTTAGTGAAAGTATTAAATATCCTTTGTTGTTTTTTGTGATTATATTACTTTTATTTTATATTTATACTCTCTTCAACCCAATACCAACTCCTATTTCTTCTGAAAGTATTGGAATTGGTGCAGATAATCTTGCAATTGGGGATAGAACTTTTTATTTTCATGAAAATAGTAGTCTCTATGGTCGTGATGCTTTAAAAGCAAGTTTTCTTTATCCATTTATACTTAATACTTTTGCATTAATAACCTCAAAATTTAATTCATCTACAATAGCTTGGAATACACTAGTAATTTTTACAGCAACTTTATGTGCAATATCTTCTTTATTTTTTATAGATAAATCAGCAAATATAGTATTTGATAAAAAGACAGCAAAAATTGCTTCTTGGATTTTTGTTTTATGTCCTTATACTATTTTCTATTCTATAAGCGGAGGCATAACAATTTATGTGACATTAGGAGTGTCATTTTTTACTTATTTAATATCAAAAAGTAATTTATTTAACCCTTCAAAATTTGCACACAAAATATCTTTAACAATGTTCTGTTTTTTGTTAAATATATTATTTCTGTCTTCAATAAGACCTACAGGAACAATATTTTCAATCATTATAATCTTAATCATTGGGGTAAAAATATTTACTAAATCTTATAAAAATTTAATTAGTCTTTCAAGATCAGAGAAACTAATAATCTATTCAGTACTTTCTTTTTCTTTAGCATATTGTTTTTATCAATTAAAGATTAATAGTTATTATTTAAACTATACAGTTGACACTTTTATTTCAGAGGGGGGGACTTTTTTTGGAATAGAAAGACAACTATTAAGAGAAAAAATAAGTGAACTTGCTGTTGCTGATTCTGACTATCTTAAGTCCTACTTTTACATGGCAATATGGAAAATAATGGATTTTGTAGCTGGTTTAAGTGATATTAGAGATTCATATGCTGATCATGGGTTCAATTTATTATTCCCCTTTTTTTCAAGGGTATTCGTTGGAATTTTTATAATTTACCCAATGAATTTATTAGCTTTTTTTGGAATATTTATTTATTGGAAAAAGATTGTTAAGAGTGGTCTTTGGATCAGTTTAATTGCTGCTTTAATTTGCCTAGCACCTAGTCTACTTGGAGTTGCTCTCACAAGATATCTTATGATGGTTTATCCACCAATAATTATAATTTCCGCCAAAACATTTGGATTAATAATTAGTGAATTTAACAACCAAATTACTTCAGATTAATTTACAAGTATTTATTAGTTAGAAAGGTCTAATTTAATTGAATCTTATATTGAATTTAAAAAATAAATTATTATCTGAATTATTTATTAAGGATTTAAATAATATACTTCCTACTATTTCTCCTTTTTTAAAAAATACAACTATGATTTTAAATTTTTAAAAAAAATTTAATGGTATTAATATACTGAAAATACAATTATGACTATCTTCTAAAATGAATAGAGACTTAGTAAATATTCTTAGACTTAGCGTTGACTCGTTACCTAAATGTATAAGAAATAGTAGATTATTATTTTTAATAGCTCAAAAGGTCTTTAATTTACCAAATCATCTTTATAAATTTAGGGAAAAATATAAATCAGGGAAAATTAAACATTTGGAGTCACTATATATGAAAGGAAATCCAATGGAATTACCTGACCCAAACAGCACAAGTGCTATTAATTCTTTTCACATAAGACTAATTAAAAAATATGTTCTAAGAAAAGCTCCAAAAACCATAATTGATGTAGGTTGTGGAAGCGGGTATCTAATAAGTGAATTAGATAAGTTAATTATTGATAAAGATATTGCAGGCATTGATATAGATCCACCTGAAAAAAGTGATCGCAAATTTACAAAAAAGAATAATATTGAATTTTTTAGAGGTAACATTAATGATTCCATTAAACATATAAAAGATAATTGTTATGAAATGGTTATATGCACACATTTTTTAGAACATATAGAAAAACCAGATTTTCTTATTAGAGAAATGAGAAGAATATCTTCTAAAACGTTAATTCTAGTTTGCCCTTTAGAAAAACCATTTAAATGGGGTTTCAACTACCATGTAAATTTTTTCCCAAACACACTTTCTTTTTTAAAACTAGCTAGATCTGATTTTGAATCAAGTTTATTTTTCAAATATCATGAGAGACTAGGAGATATAATGTATGTTGAATTTAAAAAATAATTTATCTATGATTTCAAATAAAGTTCTTTAAGTGAAAGCATATTTTATTTAAATCCAAGAGAGAAATTGAATAACTATTATCAATTTTAAAAAATGAATATTTCATTGAAAATTAAGAGCATTATTTCCTAAAGACTGCGATAAAGAAACTTTCTAAAGAGCAATTTCACTACAATCTTAATTTTTTCAATTCTTTATTTTAATATCTTTAAAATCTTAAAATTGATATAAAGTGATTTAACAATAATTAAGTTTTTGATTTTTTGAATTAATTTATGTTCTTTTGATATTTTTAATCTGCAGCTTTCTTCTAAAAGAATTAAACTCCTATTATTAATTTCATTATCCATAGAATCTGAGCTTTGTACATTAGAGTTAAATATGGTATATAAGCTCCTCTCTAAAAAATGAGATTCGCATGAAAGCTTGGAATAACTTATAAATTTTATAAGATTTTTATAGAAGTTTTTGCTTCTTAATAAGACATTTTCTCTAGGAACAATAAAGTTAGCCCCTGGTGAAAATCTTACAAAATCAGGCATATCACAATCATTAAATATATAAGAGTAAAATTCATTATATTCAGCAAAGTATTTTCTAGGAAAATTAAACTTATACCAACTATTATTAATTTCTACAAAACCATTATCAGATATTTTCAGATTCACAGGAAAATCCCCACCTAGTGAACCATCCTCAAGACTTGTAAAACTTTTTCTATTTATTAATTTTTTGAATAATTCGACACTTAAATGTCTAGTAAAAATATTATCTTTGCAAAATACAGTTACATTAGGTAAATTTTCGTAATTATCTACTATGAATTTCAAGTAACTATAAATATTATATCCAACATTATTTATAGAAATATAATTATCTGTTATGTGATCAATATTATTTCCACTCTTATTATAAATAATGTAATTTTCTTTTCTAATATTTTT
>MDTE01094862.1_pt1 | contig 10648 bp, 10 predicted proteins | sample 811231 | NCBI WGS metagenome assembly MDTE01 (sample SAMN05326651, study PRJNA326480) | marine metagenome | isolation source: seawater | place: Indian Ocean: Red Sea | collected 2010 | reverse complement strand
CTGCATCTGCAAATGAATATCCAACAACGCCATAAGAAGGTGGTCCCGTCACAATTGTAATCGGAATTTCTTCAGCTGATGCAATCATATTAGAATAAGTATTGTCCTCAAGCGAATAAAGTTCAGCTCTTAACTGAACAGACCCGGGCATATTTCCGCTGTTTAATGTGATCGTTGCTGTACCATTAACCGTTTCTACGGTATCAGTTGGGATAGTTGGATTATTCGGATCAACAATAATTCCATTGATCTTTAAATCATTGGTAAAATCTCCATCGCCAGCCGGGCAGAATGGACCATCAATCGGGTATGGGCATGGAATCGTAAATACAACTTTATATTCCTGATTTACAATGTTCCCATTCCCATCTCTGACTTCCACTGCAATTTGCGCAGATTCTTGATCTCCACCGCCAATGACCATGATTTCATTATCAGGTGAGGCAGGAAGAATTTCAAGTGATATAGCTTCTCCAGAATCAACATAAAGAATCGTAGTATCCGAGGTCACTGCATATGAATTATTTAAAACGGATGCTACAACGCGTCCAAACCCAGTTTTGGATGTACTCTGGAATGTTGAATTTGCGATTCCCTGATCATTGGTTTTTCTCATTTCCGGATTCATTGACCCAAATGGTACCCATTCAAATGAATTTGATCCAGTAGTCGAATCGATAATACTTTCAAATTCAATCCATTCATTCGGTACAGGATTACCGGACGAATCAATTAAAGTCGCAAAGACATGTGTTGTATGAGTGGGTTCATCCGGAAAATCAAAATAGGGTATTGTATCATGTAATACAAAAACAGAGATTCCACCAGACCCACTGGACATTTCATTATATGCAAAATACAATGTATCCTTTATTTCGGGTCTTTCTACCACAGTACCTTCTAAAGCAACTTCAAGTTCACCTTCTTCCGGCATTTGATATCCAGTAAGGTTAATTGTAAGCGTAATGGTAGAATCAGACAATGCCTCACTAGCTGAAAGATATCCCGGACCATTGTCTAAAACTCGGTAGCTAATTGCAATATTTGGCATCGTCGCACTATTTTCATCCAAAGGAACTGCCTGAATACTTTTATTTTGACCGATACCAACTAAATCTATACCATAATTTCCATTTTCTTCTTCCAGCATTAAATCTACAATTGCTTGTTCATAGAAAACAATCGTGTCTTTCACTTCAGGCTTGCCTTCGATAGACCCTTCAACTTCTATTTTAAATACTTCATTTGTTGGCAAATTATATCCACTTAAATCAACGGTGAGTGTAATTGTTGAATCTGTCTTGTCACTATATTTACTCAGGTATCCGATATCTGTTAATACACGGTAATTAACTGTAACGTTTTTCACTTCTGCGGAGTTAGCATCCAAAGCAGCTGACTGTATTGTTTTTGTCTGCACCTGATTAGAAATAATTAAAAGGTAATCTTCAGTGGATTCAGACATCATCAATGTTTTCACACTGCTAACCGGCTCACCGGCATATATCACCTTTCTTTCATCGCATGAAAAATGCATCAAAGCAATGATAAAAAATAATATTACTGATTTAAATTGTTGTTTCATTATAATATCTCCGTAATTCATCATTCTTCTTCACCCATTATGGATTCTTCAGAAAGAGAATGAATAGTTTTTTTCTCTATACCAGAATAATTGTCTCGTATAACTCGTGGTGTAATCTGGATAATAAGGTCTGTTTTATTTTCCAGTTCAACAGTATGTGTGAAAAACTTTTCACCGAAAACAGGGATTCTCCACAGTAGAGGGAATCTGTGTTTTGTGAATTTTTTATCAGCCCCTAAAAGTCCTGCAATAATAATAGATTGATTGTCCTTTACCCTGATTGTTGTAGTTGAAATTCTTTTTTTAACCCATGGAATGTTTCTGTCCGGACCGATAAAATCAAATATTGAACTTACTTCCGGTGTGATGTTTGTTGTTATATAGCCATCTGAATTTACATTGGGAACTATATTTAGTTTTATTCCTACTTCTTCACGCTGCACTTGTACCTGGCCCCCCACTCCGCCAGTTGACAAAATATAAGGCACGACATCTACCATTGAGATATTGGCTTCATGGCCATTAAGGGTTGCAACCTGTGAATTTGCAAGGACTTCTGCCTTATTATTTTTAAGTAGGAAATCTAGTGTAACATCAAATGCTGTCATCTGGCGACTGAATCCAATTTTCATATCAGAAGAAAGACGATCAAAGTACATGTTGTTTGGAATTTCATTATTTTTCATAGGTTCAGAGCCATCTATGATATTGCCCTGGTCATCGCGTGAATATTCATACCCTGGGAATAAAGACCCGGTTGCATTTCCGTCCGGGAACTGAATGGGTGATGCGTTTTCTGCAACAATGGAAGAAATACTTGCCAGCTTTGCCCAGTCGATTCCAAGTTTTTCCTCATCTTGTACCGCAACTTCTATTAAGCGAGCCTCAAGCATTATCTGGATGGCAGGTGTATCAACTTGTTTAACAATTTCATCAATTTCAGCCAATGTTTTTGGACTAGCTGTAATTAACAGCTTATTACCGGTTTTATCCACCGTAATATTTTCCGACACATTCGACAATAACTCCATTACATCAGAGGCATTGGCATATTGCAACGAAACTACATGAGGCGAAACTCCTACTTCTTCTCTAAGTCGTGACTCTTGTGCGACTAAAATGGAATTTCCAACAAATTCATAACTCAAGCCGGCTGCTCTAACCACCAAATTAATGGCTTGATCTATTGGCGTTTCTTCAAGGTGAATCGTCAGCCGGTCATCCTTATTTACCATCGGACCAGTTACAATATTAAATCCGCTTTCCTGGGCAAGTATTGCAAGGACTGTTGATATGTTTGCATCTTCAGCATGAACAGAAATTAATTTTTCACTCTCCGAAAAGGAAAAACTCATCAATGCTGTAAAGGTTATTAGTAATCCAATTTTTCTCATGTTAATTTTTCTCTTCTAATTATATTTTTTTTCTTTCAGAATATCATAATTCGGGACATTCAATATTTTAACTTCATCTTCCTTTAAAAAGGAAATGAACTTATCATTTATATCCAGTATTATGCCTCCAGCCACTGAATCCCCTGTCATGACCACATAGTTTTTACTTTTATGGTTTAATACAACTTTGGGGATCCCCTGTGAAGTTTGGAAATAGGTCTCAACGCGCAAAGCAGAGGAACCTCTATAGTATCTGTATCCATCTCCAAGTGGGATAACATTTGCAAGATTTGTTGGGTCTTCTTTTAATCTAAATGTGGATTTTTTGCGTTCATCAAGGTCAGCCTCCAAGCGTATTACCTTATCCTGCAAAACTTTATCTGTACCTACCTGTTCCGTTTCGTATGTATCCCATAATTCGCTGTTGATATTATTCGCCTGCCAAAGTTGGTAAGCGGAATTTAACACACTAACAGCAAAGAGGAACATTAAAACGTTCCAGAAAAACGTCTGTCTTAAGTTCATACTTATATACTTTTATTAAGGGTGATGGTGGATATAGTTAATTCGATATTTTGTTCGGACATTTCCTCAGGAGCAGTATTGGCAGATATCCTTTCTGGTCCATTATGAACAGCGAATTCATCGATGGTAATCAACCGGTCGTTTTTTTCTAATTCAAGAACAAATTTACCTAATTTTTCAAATGAGCATTGAATTTCAATTTCATATGGGATTGCGGTAAAATTACTCACTTTCTCTTTTGGTTTTGGTTTCAATTTGATCGTCTTGATTTCCAAACGATTCAAGATATCAGTCAACTGCTTCAAAAACGGAAGGGATGCATCTTCATTCCTGAAATCATTTTTTTGGACTGCAAGATTGCTCTCAAACATGGCATATACTCGAGTCAAACTCTGTGACAATATCTGCGCTGTAATGTACTTTTCGTTTACTTTTTGTTGGTCAAATTCCAAATCATAAATCACATCAGGTTTTGCAAAAAGTGTAGATTGACCAAACCAAAACAGCACATTAAAAGCCACGATTATGGATAATAGGATTAAATTTCTTCTCATACCTTGTTTGACTTCCGTTTTAATTTTTTAATTTTCTTTTGATCAAGTTTCGCTTCAACTTTAAAGGATAGAATTTCGACCCCTCTACTCACACTGCGTTCAGAATTCAGGAATTTTATTGTTTTAAAAGTCTGGCTGAATTCATCAGTGTCCTTAAGCAAATTGATGAATTTATCTATGACCATAAAATCTTTTTCATCAGGGTTTACTTGTGAAATTGCCGAAACAACAAATCTGCCATTTCTGTAATCTAATTCAGTAATCGCCATATAATCGGGGGTGATAGAAGAAAGCAATTCCAGTTTTTTAGCCCAGAATATTCTACCGATTTCAAAATTATGATAGGATTCTATATCCTTTTTTGAAAGATCAATTCCTTCTTTTTTCAGGGATTTTGTTTTGACAATAATGTCGTCAATTCGTGTTTCACGCTGGTCAATCAATGAACCGAGACTTGAATTATATGAATATAAAACTCCGCCACATACCAAGAATACTGCAACGATGCTTCCAAAAATCCACCAGCGGGTATTTTCTTTTTTCATTTCTGCCAGTACCGCTTTGTTTATGGTCTGGTTCAGATTGATTTGTATTATTTTACCCATTATGCTGCAACCGCTCCCCTAATAGCCATACCCGCCGCAACAACGAATGCCTGAGGGTTTTCAACCGACTCTCCCTGCGCCATGTCTTCAAATGGATCGAGCATGTTTAATTCTATTTTTAATGTTTCAGCGATAAAATCTTTTAATCCCGGAAGATTTGCAGAACCACCGCACAAATAAAAATTGTTGAACCGGGTCTGTGAATTTGATTTCATATAATACCTCAGGGTTTTTCGAATCTCATCATTCAAACTATTAAAAATCGTTTGTTTTTCCACGCTGAGTGAAAATTTATCTTCGGATTCACCTTTATTTTCAGATGTGTTATCGGTAGTGAGGGAATCTATACCCTTTTCATGTTTTATTGCTTCTGCCTGTTCATAGTCGACACCCTGTGCCTTTTTAATGGCTTCCGTAAAATGATGACCTGCAATTGGCAGTTCTCTAGTGAAAAACTTTTGACCTTGCCCCCAAACGAGAATCGTAGTATTCATTGCACCGATATTGAATATTACATCAACGCCAGTATCAGGGAAATTGTGTTTGTGCTGAAAGCAGTTTGCAATTGCAACAGATTCTGTATCAAAAATATTTGGTTTGAATCCTGAATCTTTTATGATGTCATGGTGGTTCATGACAACATTTTTTGTAGTTGCAACCAGCAATACATTGGTCTTGTCCAATTCAGTTTTATCCTGACCTAGTAAATGAAAGTCAATAACCGGTTCTGAACCGTCAAGGGGAATGTGTTTGCGGGCTTCAAACTCCAAAGAATTCACCATTTCATCTTCGCTCATTTCCATGGTAGATACCTGCTTAACGCTAACACCATTACCTGAAATTGATGTAACAAGGTTTTTAACTTTTTTAGGATTGATACCTAACTCATTTGCGAGGTCTTGTATTGCAGCAACCCAATTTGCTTTGGACATTTTTTCAGGGTCAAATGTTTTCAAGTCTTCTGTAACCCGTTTTACACCGGATTTATGAACTGAATAACCAGAGGACCCATTACTTAGCTGCAACATTTTTACGGTTGAATAACCGAAATCAATGGCTGTGATCAATTAGTTTCTCACCTTTCTATAATCTGTAATTGAAACATCTATTTCTTCTGTACCGCTGTATTCCACAGCAGGATAAAATGGCGGCGGCGTGCAATCCATGTTTCTGTCATAATGATAATCTTTATCCATTCCAATTCCAGGTGCTGCAATATTATATGGTCCGGGTTGATTCCTCTGCATATATCCCCTGAACTTTTGTACGAGACTTCCCCAGAAGTGAATGGTGCCTCTATTATCCGCACCACCGCTGCCTCCAAACCTGCCTACACCTCTGCCATCTCCATAGGGAGGGTCGGAATATTGTCCTTGTGCGCCTGATAATGTATTTTGCCAGTAATGCATGACAAAGGATTCATTGAGTGCAATAATTCCAGCATTTATGATGATATCATCATCCCACATTCCGTTGCGTGCACCATTAGCTCTTGAATTGGCAATAATGACATTAGCTCCTGAAACAAGTCCCAATATATTTTTTGATCCGTCATCTTCTTCACAAGATTCATCCGGTTGATAAGGAGCCATATTTCCACTTGGAAATGCATCAGCGTTTATAATGTCACCCGTTAACCAAATATTTCCCCATACGGTATCCCTTGGCACCATATTCTGTGCACCAAATAGCCATTTTGTAGCATGCCTACGGTAAACAACATATTCGTCCGTAACAATTGAATAGCTGCCTTTGTAAACACCTTTAACTCGGACAGGTCCGCCTTTAACATAGATGACCACATCTCTGTTTGCATCTATTGTCATATCCGTTAATATATCTGCTGCAGGATCAACGGCACCCAACGCATTTAAAATTTCAAAATCATAATGGGCAAAGCCATGCGAACTACTAATTGTGCTATTAAAATAAGCATCCTCACCGCTGCTGAGTGCATATTTTGCATGGTATGCTCTTAAAGAGTCATTATAAGATTCACAGGTTCTTAAATCATCTGTATCACTACATTCAAATGCCGAAATCATTCCATTACCATCTATGTCTGCACCTTCTAGATATAGCGGATCTCCCAACGCCATACTCGCTGCCGGTATACCGGGGACAAAATGAGGCGGCATTAAATACCACCATTGTTTGACATGAAATGATCCATTTTCAAAAAATTCTATATCTGTCATAATCAACGTATCTTTGAGTGCAGAATTATTGATCTTTAGCGTAGCATCAAACATGAAAGTATAGTTTTTTTTCATGGTTTCATACCCAGAAGGAGGAAGGTTGACAGGTGGTTTTGACATCGTATCCGGCATTCCGCCAAATAACTGATTCCAACTTCCACAATTGCCTAAATCAAGCATTTGACTTCCGGTCGTAAGATAAACGGTTGCATCAGAAAAATCAGGGCAGCCGTAATCACTCATATGCAAGGTTCCATTGGTCTGAATTATTCCGTCGAGCACATCATCCTTGAACGAAACTTCACGCCTGTTTCCGGGACTATCAAACACAAATGGAGCACCTCCTGCTTCTTCCGAATCAGTTAAGTACATGTATATTCCAAGGGTTTTGGGTTTAGCAGGAAGCTGAATGGTGGCTTTTACAGGTATTTTTTTACCATTTGAATTTCTTATCTCGTGGACACCAGTAACCTGTGCAACTCGTGTTCCGCCGCGTGCAAAAGATAAGATTGGGTCTTCGTAATACCCCATCTCCTTTGAAACTTCTTTGCCGTTTAATGTGCCTGCTTCAAAACCAATTGCAAATAATTCAGGATATGCTTTTTCAGCCATTCCGGTTTCAGCATTATACAATGCTTTGGTTTTGGCAATTCGGTACCGCAATTGATATTTTTTATCTCCAAGCCATTTGAAATATCCATAAACAACGCTCAGTCCCATGAGTGAAAGTACCATAGCAATTGGCAGGATTGCCCCATAATTGAATTTATGTTGTGCCGATTTACTCATTAGCCGCTGGCATATTTAGATCTGGCAAAAATCTGCCGTTTAAATGTATGTCTGTCTCTTAAGGATTTATCTTTTTTATCGTACACAGCATCTATTACCATTTCTACCGTATAAACAGACTGATGCAGGAGCGGACTGTTTGTCTCTGTAACGGATAAAGCAGGAGTACAATCAAACTCCTTGAGTTCCAAACGGTAATCCTGACCGCGGTATTCGTTGAACCGTAACGTAGGAAGTGGTTTTCCGTCTTTCAAAATACCTTTGTTGTGATCACCTGTATAAACATAGGTGACTGAATCAAATTCACAGGCAATTTTTCTGGAGTTTTGTGTTACAGACAGTTTGACTTTTGGTGCCGTAGAAATTTGGTCTGTGATTTCATCCAATACCGAATTGGCATAATGCTGTACTTCTTCCTTTAAAATTTCTCGGTCAAAAAAGTACATGGCTTCACCGGAAATATAAATAAGGCTCATCAATACAATGGACATCAATGTCATTGTTGTTGCCATTTCGAGCAGGGTAAACCCTTCTTGATATTTTTTCATTTCATTCAAGATATCATTACTTTTTCATGATCAAATGGACTGTTTCAAATTCCAATTTTTGAGTTACATCAAAATTATCAACCCAAGAAATTTTTGTATTGATCTCATAGCTTCGAGCCAAAATACTTCCTGTATCCTTTTTTCTCACTTCATAGCATACTTCCCGAGCTTCCACAATACACTGGTCATCCTTATCATATTCAATGCATTCAGGGTTGCATCTTGAAGCGGGCACTGGTATAACCCCGGAAGAGATCTTACCCTTTAATTTTTCTGTATAGCCCTGCAAATAATCAAATGCTTCTTCTTCAATCTGAATGGACCTTAATCCTGACTTTGCCTGAGCTACACCAATCATAATTGCACCTGCTATGATAAGGGTTATGACAATTCCAAGCATCAACTCTACAATAGTAAAGCCAGCCTTTAATTGTTGAGATGGTTTAAAAGATCGCACCTTCAAATATCTCTGAATTATCTGCTAACTTTGCTGCATCACCACGAGTGACCAATCCTTGTCCAACAAGCCTTTGCAAATCTTGATCCAGGCTTTGCATACCTTCCTGGCTACCTGCTTGTATAATAGATGGTATCTGATAAATTTTATCCTCTCTGACCAAATTTCTAACTGCAGAGTTTGCCACAAGAATCTCACAAGCAGGAATTCGACCATCTTGGTTTTTATTCTGCATTAACTTTTGTGCAACAACTGCCAACAAACTTTCTGAAAGCATAGACCTGATCTGAGATTTTTGAGAAGGAGGGAATACGTCAATGATTCTATCAATGGTTTTGACTGCACTGGAAGTATGCAGCGTTGACAAAACCAAATGGCCGGTTTCGGCGGCGGTTAAAGCGAGTTGAATCGTTTCCAGATCTCTCATTTCACCCACCAGAATAACATCCGGATCCTCTCTCAACGCAGAACGAAGTGCATTTGCGAATGAATGCGTTGACTGTCCAAGCTCTCTCTGGTTTAATAAACATTTTTTGGAAGCGTGAAAATATTCTACAGGATCTTCAATGGTTATAATATGGCGCTGCTTCCGCTCATTCACATAATCTATCATTGCGGCAAGCGTCGTTGATTTACCGCTTCCTGTTGGACCGGTCAATAGGATCAACCCTTTTTCTTTCATTGCAAGATTATTAAGGATTGGCGGAACATGTAATTCTTCTGTGCTCAATATAACAGATGGGATTGCACGAAATACTGCTGAATATCCATTAATTTGGTTGAAAAAATTTACACGAAATCGTCCTTTGTCTTCCAAAGCGGCTGAAAAGTCAATTTCAAGATTTTCAGCGAATCGTTCCTGCTGGTTTTCATTCAACACTTCCTTCATGATCTTCTCCATTCCAGGTTGATCCATTTCCGGAAGCTGCAATTTCTGCATTTCACCATGAATGCGAACCATTGGAACCGAACCAACACTTAGGTGTAGATCGGAAGCATCATTTTCCAGCGTATAGCTGAGCATTTGGTTTATAGATGCACTCATGAATTACTTTTCTTTTTCGCCGTAACCGCGGAATTCCCCTGTTTCGTTTAACAAGGTAATGACATGCCCTTCGCCACCTTTCATATCAGCAAGGCTGGTTGCAGATATTTCAGATTCAGAAATGTCGAATTGCCATTTTCTTTTTGTTGATGGTTTTATTCCTAAGTAGCCATCTTCTTCCAATGATTCAATGTCAGCCGGCCATTCACCTGACTCTTGATAAAAAATTTCTGCGCTTTCAAGGATATTTTTTAATTGCACCTTTGCATCAGATGCATAACCTTTCTGCACATAATTAAGATAGGTAGGGATTGCGATGGTGGCAAGAATACCGATTATAACAACAACAATGAGGATTTCAACAAGGGTAAAACCTTCAGATAATTTTTTCATTTTGTTTTTTAGTGAATTCAAAGTCTCTCCTAATAAGATGTGAATTATCATTTTATTTAATGCTCAAATTTATAAAGCCTAGTAATTTACAAAATATGTCGTTGATGTGACAATTTGTTTGCTGATATATTTAGATAGCTAATTCTTGTCAGTAAATTGCAATTTTTAGTTTTAACGCTTCCGAGGGATTTAACAAAGTTTTTAAACAAGCTATTAAAAACAAACTGATACAAACCTGCAATTACCATTCAAAAGATTTGCAGTAGTTTATTCTTACAGGAATAAGCCAATACAATTACTTTTAATATTTTTACCTATTTTGAGGAATACATGAACATTTTAATCAAAGCAATTGCTATCCTTTTTACTTCTTATCTGTTTGCCAACCCCATGCCGGTACAGGCGTTTGACTATACCAAAAACGAAGACGGTTCCGGAACATTAAACCTGAATGTAGGCGAGATTAGTTTTAGTAATTATGATGAATTCAGCAAATTGAATATCGCAGGTGCCGGGCAGACCTTTGAAACTGGTATGCCTGAACTGCCCACCTAT
>MDTE01022230.1_pt1 | contig 10648 bp, 5 predicted proteins | sample 811231 | NCBI WGS metagenome assembly MDTE01 (sample SAMN05326651, study PRJNA326480) | marine metagenome | isolation source: seawater | place: Indian Ocean: Red Sea | collected 2010 | reverse complement strand
CTCCTACAATTATTCTAATTACACAATCGGCTTCTAGTCGTCCAGTTCGTGCGAAGCCTCAAATACGGTCTCAGGGGGCCTTGATGCGATGACAAAAGCGCGTTCGGTCCGTCCTGCCGTGATGATTCTGGCTGTTTATTTCCTCAGCACTTGGATGGGTGCCGCTGCTGTTCAGGCCCAAGGGCCTGTTCCTGATATCACCATTACTTGTCAACAGCCGCAACCAATCGATGTATATCCGGGGGCTACTAGAACCACAATTATCGACTGCACGCTGGACAATCCTACTGTACACCAGGAGAAGGTAAACGTCCAGATTCAGTCCGGTTCTTTGGCTGCTGCTGGACCTGCTTCAATGACCGTCGGCTCACAATCTGACGTGTCGTTCCAAGTTGTTGCTAGGGCCGACTTGAGAATGCCTGAAGGATCGCAGATTATCTCGATTACCGCAGAGGTTGTTCAGGCCGATGGAATTACTTGGGTAGGTACGCCAACAACATACAAGGTTCTGGCAGTGATTAGACAGTTCAGTCGTCTCAGAGTGGCCTCAGAAGTAGCATTCCTGCAACTAAGGCCAAAGGTCGATTACATGCTGACCTTTGATGTCTATAATGACGGCAACGCATTGGACAGGTTCAACGTCGAGGTCGAGAACTACGGCGACCTAAACGACGAGGGATTCCAGCTCAGCATCCCTCTTGTATCTGTAGAGATTGAATCTATGGCTCCTGCCGAGAAGATATATGTCCAGATGAGGACCCCAAAGAATCAGGGCTGGACTGACAAATATTTCTCATTGATGTTCAAGGCCACATCTGAATACTCTGTCAGGACGGAAGGTATTCCGAATTATCAGATTCAAACAATGACGATATACATCCGAGGTGTTTATTTGCCTGGATTTGAGTTATTGGGAACGATGATGATCACCACGCTCGCAGCGGCAGCCATAGCAGGAAGATATCGCGAGGATGATGATTATTCAGACGAGCCTAGAGAACTCGACGCACGCCTGTTCTGACCTCGTTCGGGACTTCTGATTAGTCAACGGGTTGATAACCGACCTTATGTGACGCCACATATAGGGGGAGTTCTGTGAGCGACGGCGGTCTGTTACAGAAGGCAATCGAGCAACAGTCAGGTGGGCAAGAAGAACCAGTGTTTGTGGCCGATGTTGAGCCTACCGATTCCAAAGGTTTCCTTTCGGGCCCGATTGGTTCAGGCGCAGGATTGGCAGTTCTGGCAGTACTGGTGTCACTGGTAGTCTCTAGGCCAAGTATCCAGAGTGATTACCCATTCCTAGGACTCGTGCCCATCCTCATACTGGCCCTTTCATTCTATCTGGTCTGGAATGCATTCGGCAGGAAGCAGACTGCTGCAATTGCCGTTGTCTACCTTCTACTCGCAGCATCGCCCTATCTGATAATGAGCCTATCAGCAGGCGAGATTACAGTAACTGACTCTGAACTTTCAGACGACTCAACTACAATCACTCTAACCATCAGAGAATCAGGTGCGATTCTAGGCTCATCTGTGGATTCTGCAGACGTTTCAATCGCCTATGACGGCGACGAAGTATACTCTGAAACCATGCCCTTCTCAATCAATAGAGAGGACGGGTACGGGAAGTACGGAGAAATCGATCTAACGGTAGTCGATTGGTATGATGGAAACGCAGCAGACAATGCGGAATATGTTGTTACCGTCGATGTCGGTTCATCTTCCGATTCAATGCAACTCCAGTCTCGACACCTACAGAGGACAGTCGATGAAGTGAAAGGAGACACTTCCGGGGCTATGGGGACAGGCAACGACTGCGAGAACTCCAAGGACTCGTGTATAATCGGTGTCGCACTGAGGTCATGGTCGGGCTTAGATGCTCTCGGAGACAATCCGCCAGGAGCTCTCCCATATGCTGACTACACCGTTCAGGCAAACATGTATTATGGATCCAGCGTTGTAATCTCTTACCCATTGGTCACGGTCTCTAATGGAATCGCCGAGTGGGATTCGGGCAACGGAGAGTACGGAGGAGGTAGTGCCTTTGTAGGCGAGGATGGCTCCGAACTTCCTCTGCCCGGTTCGGTTGAATCATTCGAACTCAATACCAAGTATGTCCCAATTGAAGACTGGTCAGTAAGCGATTACGGTTGCTACCACTTCACCGTTGAGGTTACTCAAACCTCTCCTTGGTCCGACGGAACCACCGTATCTCATACGTCATTCTATGAGTATACCGAAGAGGGTGGCGAGACAGGTGGGGACCCGACCAACGAGGCTTGGACCAAGGTCACCAGTTGCGACTAGTATTCGTCCTTCGAATAATCTGAGTCCTCATCTTCTACGATGGCATCCGAGGCTCGCCTGAGCATCGTGGTGCCCGCGATAACCATCGCCACAACTATGGCAGCAAGTAGGGGCAGCATCGACATAGATCCATCTTCCTCTGGCTCCGTCCAAGTAGCACCACCAGTAGTCATGCTTCCTCCTCCGAAGGCCCCATCTTCAACCAGTTGAGTTGGAGTCAGAATCCTGCAGGTCAGCGAGGCTTCTCCAATCTGTGAGTGCCTCCATCCGAATGAAACTTCGACTGATTCTCCCGCTTCAATCCTCGCTTGTTGGTATCCTCCGATATCTGCCTCGAGACCGGTCTCAGTAACTTCACACGTGAAGTAAAGCAAAGCTGCAGCAGTGCCTCTATTAGCCAATCCGGCTACAACTGGCATCGACTGACCTCTTGCTTTGGACGAGGATTCCTCAGGGATTTCCAAAGACTCCCACTCGACAAAAGGAGTTCCCGAGTCGAGTACAATCGACTCCGACCAGCCTAGATTCACTACTCCTCCGCCATAGTTTCCTATGCCGGATGTCTGAGGATTCCACCCCGTCTCGTAAGAGATAATCTCGATTGTCGCAGACTCGGTCCACACTGTGCCGTCAGCATAGCCAATCTGCACCACTCTCTCGTTTCCGTTATTGATGTAGGCTGTGCCATTCTCATTGCTGAAAATCTCTTGCACAGCCTCCTGGGGTCCTATTCCGGAGATTCTGAGGAGCACATACTTGGCATCCATTTGAAGCGACTGGCTTGAGACTCTCCTCTCCCACTTGTCGATAAGGCCTCCCGAGCCGACCACTCCTTCTCCCCAGAATAATTCGGAGTAAGCACCCGTCCTGACGTCGTGGTCGTCCATACTAGCCGTGAACGAAGTCGACCCCAGCAGATCTAACCTACCCGAGTCGGCGACCATAATCGGACCGACCCGGTCGAACTCCGTGCTATCTGCGCTCAGAACCCCGTCAACGATCAACTGACCTCCGATTAGTGTGGAGGAGGAGGACTGCATGTGCCCTGCGACGTGCAATTCGAATCCCGGATTCCCAGCGCCCTTCATGTTGACAGATTCCAAATCAGTACCAAGGATTGTGGTCACGCCTCCAGCCGCTGTGCTGATGCTGATAGAAGCAATCGAGACCGAACTAGTCGAATAGCCAGTTAGGCCAATCCAGACATCTCCCGCACCGTCTTCGAAACTGAACGTGTGCGAACTCCCATCGAGATTGATTGAGTCATCACCGATGTGAGCAGTATCGCCGTAGTAACTGTCTCCTTCTATCGCTCTCATCTCGACTTCGAAGGAGCCAGAGATTCCTTCTCCCGGGACTTTGAATCGAGACATGTTCTGCTCATCCCAGTAACCCATGCTGGCGATTGCAGTAGGCGGTGAGTCTGACCTCAGAGTGGATTGGCTGATGGTCAAATGACCTCCCTGATCGACAAGGATGCTGGACCCTAGAACCATCTCCACATTCGCATCATCAATAGTCAGGTGGCCGCCATCAACGATTCTCACCACTCCATCCACTGACTCATCACCGGTCCAAGTCACATCTACGCTGATTATCGTCTGTGAGTCTTCAGCGAACACCGCACCCGAGACTAACAGGACAGATGTAATCATCAGCATGGATTGTAGTAGCGGAGCAGTTCGCATTGGTCACGATTGAATGAGAAGGACATGAATAGTTTTGCCCGCCATTCTTCGGATAGGGTTCATTCGCTGTGCGCGTCTGGCACACCCGTGAGTGCGCCACCGCTCTTCCCTGCCCCCGACTCCGCGGACTTCGCATTGAACATCCTAACAGTGCTGATGATGTACGGGCCATTCTACCTAGCCAATACCGGAGCAATGCTCTTCGGTAAGTGGATCCCAGACAAGTTAGGTTTCAGCAGCGTGGTAGTCGACGCAGGTAGAGACTGGAGTGACGGCTACAGGATTTTGGGCGACGGCAAGACGTGGAATGGTTTGTTCGGAGGAGCCGTGTTCTCAGGTCTGCTGACGATGTTGGCTCATCATCTATGGAGCTCTAATTCGCCCCCTGATGCAAGGCCATTTGTCGACCCTACTCTCTTCAGCGACTCATCCGATTGGTTCTGGATTGGCGGCGAGTGGGGGACTGCCTTCGTCATGGGATTCACTCTCGGGTTGGCTTGCATGCTTGGCGATACAGCCGGCTCATTCATCAAGCGTCGCCGGGGCCTCAAAAGAGAGGGAGATGAGAGTTCCAAGGCCCCTCTACTGGACACTGTTCCATTCGCTGTTTCGATATTCCTGTTTTCCTTCTTGCTCTTCGATGGACAGATTCTGACACATGAGCAATTACATGGAGAAATCATCGTATTAGTGGTCTTGACTCCAATCATCCATCGTCTGTTCAATATTCTTGGTTTCCGACTCGGTCTGAAGTCAGTCCCGTACTAGGCGTCCGCCCTCGGAATCCATTATCTCCTGATGGCCTCACGCGTACGCATGGTTCCCATGACAGTCTTGGTTATCGGGAGCGGAGGAAGAGAGCACGCTCTGTGCATCGGGCTTGCCAATAGCCCCTCAGTAGAAGCTGTGCACTGCTCACCCGGCAACGCGGGCACCTCGATGGTGGCAACAAACCATGAAGTCTCCACTAGCGATATCGAGGGGATGGTTGCATTGGCTCTTGAAGTGGCTGCCGACTTAGTCGTAGTCGGCCCAGAGGCACCACTCGTCAATGGCCTTGCAGACTCACTCAGAGAGGCAGACGTCGCCTGCTTCGGACCCCATTCCAGTGGAGCGCGACTAGAAGCCTCAAAACTACACGCAAAGGAAATCATGAGGTCACTGGGCGTTCCCACTGGTAGCCACCTAGTCATAGATGATATTTCTTCGATTTCGAGCGCACTCGACAGTTTCGAGGCGCCTTGGGTGGTCAAGCGAGATGTTCTCGCTGCGGGAAAGGGAGTTACAGTGACCTCTGACAGAGAGGTTGCTGAGAAGGCGCTGTCGGAAGGAATCGAATTGGACGACTTTGTCCTTCTTGAGGAGCACTTGTTTGGGGAAGAGGCATCCGTCCTAGTAGTAATGGATGAATCGGGTTACATCTGCCTGCCTGCCAGCCAGGATCACAAGCGAGTTGGAGATGGAGATACAGGTCCCAACACAGGAGGCATGGGTGCTTATGCTCCCGCGCCGGTGGTTTCTGACTCCGTGATGCATCGTGTTACCAGTGAGATTGTCGAACCTATGCATCATCATCTGAGGAATCAGGAGACTCCCTATCGCGGCTGCTTGTACGTCGGGTTGATGATTGACAAGGATGGTTCGCCCGGAGTCATTGAATTCAACGTTAGGTTCGGCGACCCGGAGACACAAGTCACCCTGCCTCTGATTTCTAGTGATCTGGGACGACTATTGCTCGCTTGCGCTGAAGGCAGGGTGGCCGATGAGGAATGCGAGTTCCATAATCTAAGTGCAGCCACCGTAGTACTCGCCTCCGAGGGATATCCTGCATCTTCTTCAACTGGCAGGATTATCTCTGGGAGCGAAATCAGAATTGAGGAGGGAATGACTTCAGCATTCGTTCACTACGCCGGCACAGTTCTGGGTGACGACGGGCAACTAGTTTCATCAGGTGGAAGAGTACTTTCGGCTACTGGATTGGCCCCTTCGCTTAGCGATTCAGTGGTTGCCGCCTATGAGTTGATGGACTGCATCGAACTTGATGGATCGCACTTCAGGTCCGACATCGCTTACAGGGCACTCTAGCGAATTCCCATGCCTTTCCACGCGACCTGCATCAGTGAACCATTCTACGAATGGTTATAACAGCCTGTCAAATCGGCGCGACGCTAGCCTGCGGGCTGAACACGGTGATTGATGATGAATGAGAAAGATACCGCGGCTGAATCAGCGACCTCCCAATCGGGAATCGCCTCGGTCCCCTCGGTGCTAGTAGCATTGCTAGCGCTGTTCCTCGGGGCCGATTATGTCGCGAATGGAGCTATGGAAAATGATGGATACACGCAAGTCCTGATTCTGCCCGTAGTAGCCTCTCTGGCTGCTGGGCTCGGCAGAATCGGTGCCTTCGCTTCCTTCGGCCAATTCTCCAAGCACAGGACCGCTGTCGTGATTCTAGGCTTCTTCTGTTCCGCAGTGGTTATCTCACTTGCCTACAACCTGTTTGAGAGCGTCGGGAGACTGGGCGCTTTCACTTTCGCCTTTGTTGGCATTGTAACTTACACTCTGACTCGATCTGACAGGAGAGAGGAATCCAGTATCTTCCTCTCTGTAGTAGTCGGATTCCATCTAGCAGTATCTCATGCTGCAAACTCGGTTCTGAACTCATCCGAATGGGCAGGTTCGGCACCTGATCTTATTGATGCTGAGAGGGCTGCTATAGCATCGGTCTTCTTCGCGTTTTGGGCGACATCCATAGTCGCAGGCATTATTGTCACTACTCTGTTGAGGAGCAGGTTGGATTCACCCGGGTCTGGAACCTTAGGAACTCATCTGTCTGCTTCCAACAGGGTCCTCATGGCCACACTTTTGGCTATACTATTGGTGCAGACCATCCCGCTAGTTTGGTTGGGGCAACTATCTGGAGTACAAGAGTTCGCAGATCATAAGTATCTGGGTTCGATTTGGGCGTTCTTCACTACTGCTGTAGTACTCTTCGCCGCCTTCTGTCACTGTGAGAGATGGCATATGATTGGCGCTCTGGTTTCTGTGAATTGGTTACTCTACACTGCAGGACATCTGCAAGAGATTGGAAACGAGTTCCCTAGCTTCCTCTCTGGCGAGGACACCATGAGTACGTTTTCATGGTTCTTCATCGGTTTCTGGCTGAACGTAGCTACAATCATGGTTGCATCGCGTGGCTACTTCGGTGATGTATCTCCTCGACACGAACCGAGCCAGACACGAATCTGGTGGCAGAACAATTCCTACTCCATCATGGTAGCACTCGCGATTTTCGTCGCATTCGCAGTCAGAACTGGCTGGAACGTTCTGCCGGCGATGAACGCCTCGGCTACGGGCCTGTGGGATATGACCGGGGGTTCGGACCCGTGGTACATGAAGCGAGTAGTCGATTACATCGTTGCGGAGAGAAGCCACTACATCTTCGATCATGATAGAGCCTATCCGATGGGGGCCATCAATCCCCGTCCACCACTCTTCTCGTGGTCACTCGCTCTAGGTGGACTCGGTCTATCTTGGCTGCTGGAGATGCCTGCAGATCAGGCTACTTGGTGGAGCGTTGCTGCCATGCCAGCCATCTTCGGCTCTCTGATTGTTCTCCCACTCGCTGCAATCGCAAAGAACATCCACAGCAAGGGCGCCGGAATCCTGACTGCTTGGCTGATAGCCCTCATGCCAGGACATATCTCGCATGCTACATTCGGGCTTGCCGACCACGACTCGTTCGCTCTGCTTTTCCTTTCCATGGCATTCTACTACTGGGTCAGAGCAATAGAAAATCTGGGCACAGAGAGGATGTTCCAAAATCCGAGCTCAAGTCCGCTGTATCTTGTCGCAGGAATCAGAGAGGCTTGGCATAGGAATCCACTAACTATGTCTTACGCGACCATGTCCGGAATCTCATTCTCTACTGTGGCACTTGGATGGAAGGGATTCGTTTACGGCCCGGGGATTCTGTTTCTGGCCTTCTCAGGACAGATAGTCCTCAATATGTTCCGCAGGAGGGACAGTTTGCCTCTCACAGCCGCCGCTCTACAGATGCTCCTAACTTGCTTTTTCATCCCATTACCATTCTACATGTGGCCCGGGCTGAACCTCGTGTTCGACCCCAGTGGATTCCAGCCGATGTTCTACATCATCGGATTCACACTAGCTCTAGGATGGGTCGCATCATCGTACAGGGACAAGCCATGGCTACTGGTTCTAGGAACTGGAGGTTTGATGATTGGAGGTATACTGGCGATTCTTTATGTCCTACAGGAATTGGAGATCTATAACGGATGGGACATTCTCTTCACTGGAGGCTTCTACTTCTCGAAGAACAAGATCTTTGGTACCATCGGTGAGGCTCAGGCTCCAAGCAGAGGAATTCTGTTCGCATCATATGGGCCAGTGGTAGCACTGATTGCGGTAGGTTGTGCTTTCGTCTTGATGTGGAGAGGAGCTCGCAGGGAGCGCCAGAGCCATCTACTGCTGGGCCTCTGGGTTATTATCGCCACCTACATGGCATGGTCCGCTGGCAGATTCATATTCAACGCGACTCCCGCAATGGCAGTTGTAGGTGGAATAGGCCTAGCCATGCTCTGGCAAGGTGCAGACTTCACTTCCTTCGTTAAGGAATGGCGTCGATCGGGCATTGGTACTCCTAGAACCAGATTCAGGTCAGTTTGGCCAGCCACCAAGCGTAATCCGGCCATTCCAGCGATTCTTGTGATTCTGATGATGGTGGCATCGCAACACGCCACATACGGAATAGACTCGGGCATTCCCAGAGGTGAGGCATCTGCTTCTGACGTCGATCAGACAATCCACGACATAGCCCCGGACTTCCTCCGAGCGGAACTTCTTGGACTCTCAGTACTGAAGAGCGAGGGTTACAACCCAGACTCTCAGATGTGGTACATGGGCACTTTCGGACCTGGATTCAATAGCGGCTCTTGGAATCTAGCTTACGAATGGCTCTCAGAACAGGATTCTGATATGAGTTTCAGCGAGAGACCAGCCTTCGTATCTTGGTGGGACTATGGATTCCAAGCTTTGGCCCAAGGTCAACATCCTACAGTGGCTGACAACTTCCAGTCCGGAATCCCTCACAGCGGAGGGATGCTTCTTTCAAATAGCCAAGAAGACACCCTGTCTCTGTTCATTACAACATTAGCCCAAGGCGACCGACGCTACAACGACGGAGAAGGATTCACGGATGACTTCAGAGCTGTTCTCGCTCAGCACATGTCAGAAGAGCAGCTTGTAGAGTATGACAGCATACTATCAATCGGAGTCAATGATGAGGACTTCGTAATTAATCGAGCTATGGCAATCGTGGCTACAGACGAACACACCGAACTACTGCGAGGGTACACTATCGACGAGGATGGACTTCCCATGTCCAATGAAATGTGGAAGGTCCTTATTGGCGGCAATCAGATGGGTAACTCCACAGACAACGAAACAGAGGCTCTGGAGTTATACAACGCAACCAGACTGAATAATGCCCAGTTCAAAATGGATACCACGCACTACTTGATTGGTGGCTACAGGTACACAAGTGACCTAATCGAGGACTTCAATGACGTTTCCACTGGACTACACAGGACTAATGCAAAACTCGCTTTGAGCCGTGCATTCCTCTCCACCGCCTTCGACATGGATGAGTTGTCAGGTATCTATCATGACATCACCGGTCTAGAATACGAGGTCCAAGATTACCAAGGTACATTGGGCGAGACAGTAAGTCGAAACAACGACATCAGATATTTCGCAATCGACAACAGACTCTACCCCTTAGGTGGAGCATATTATGGAGACTACCAATATCACCGTGGTCAGACCACCGGAATCTTCCACGCACCTACAGGCCTTTCAGGTCTCGATTTGGACGACTATATCACCTCAGTCTACGAGACTCAGAGAGGAGATGGCCCAATCATACCAAGAACCGCTGCAGAGTACGAGCAGGAATATCTGAATGATATTATCCGTCAAAGTTCTGGAGCATCATCTGACTCGAATGAAATCATCAGGATGGTCGACATCGACTATCAGCAGCAGGCTGCCTTCTTCGAGACCATGGTTGCAAGATTCTACGTTGGCTACTCGACATCCATGCTGGGATTGCCGGGCGATGCAGAGCAACCCGCTCCTCACTTCTACATGTCTGGGACGCCCGGTTCCTACTTGGAGAATGCATATCCTCTTCCAGGGGCAATGATGAATCACTTCGTTCTAGCCAACTGGTATGACGACGAGCGCTGCGAATTACTGGAAGATGGCAGTAAGGTAGACGAGGATTGTAACGATCCCACAATAGGTTCTGCAAATACACAAGTCAAGATCATGAAGTACTACAGCGGTGCGACCTTGGAGGGCACTGTCGAGCTTGAAGGATCCGGACCTATACCCAACGCGCGAATCCTGATTGAGCGCGATGCTTTCAGCGGCGAAGAGGAAGCCGATGCCAACGGACATGTGGTCGACGCCGATGACAGGACTTACTGGATTCCGATTGGATATGCCGATGCTGACGAGAACGGACGCTTCTCATTCACAGTACCAGCAGGCAAGATTCGTGTCTCCGCGTTTATCGGAGAAACGAATCTAGATGCAGCTAGGTCTTCGATGATGGCCGGCGATGTCGG
>MDTE01053195.1_pt1 | contig 10649 bp, 9 predicted proteins | sample 811231 | NCBI WGS metagenome assembly MDTE01 (sample SAMN05326651, study PRJNA326480) | marine metagenome | isolation source: seawater | place: Indian Ocean: Red Sea | collected 2010 | reverse complement strand
ATTAAAAAAATTATTTTTTTGCCTTATGGACATGATCAATATTTCGTTTTAGTCCAGATAATTTTGTGCGTTTTGCAGAAGAATTTTTAAACGTCTTGGAAAAATCTAATTGATCTATATCAATCCAGTTCTGATCTGTTTTGTTTAAAATTTCTGTTCTTGGCCGAAAGTATTCCTGTTTGGATATTTCTGCAAATGAAATATTCCATGGACAGACTTCTTGACATATGTCACAACCATATATCCAACCATCTAAATTATCATTATCATCGGAAAACTCTCCCCGATGCTCAATGGTTAAATAACTAATACATTTACCAGCATCTAACTCATACTCATTTAAAGCTTTCGTTGGACAAGCGTCAATGCAAGCGGTACAGCTACCACACAAATCTTTAATGAAAGGCTCATCGTAATCGAGATCTAAATCAACTATGATTTCACCTAAGAACAACCAACTCCCATAATCAGTGCTAATCAAGTTTGTATGTTTACCTTGCCAGCCAATACCAGCTCTTTGGGCCCACACTTTTTCCATAACTGGTGCAGTATCAACACAAACAAGACCTTTTACATCGGAGTTACTTTCTTTAATGAATTTTAATAATAAATGTAATTTTGATTTTATAACCGAGTGATAGTCATCACCCCATGCGTAATTACTAAATTTGAAACTACTTTCTAGATCTGATTGATCTTTACCTACATAATAATTCATCCCTACTGAAATCACTGTTTTTGCTTCTGTGAAATAACTAAAAATATTTCCTCTTTCAGATTTTCTTTTTTCAATCCACTTCATACCTGCATGTTTATTATCATCTAGCCATTGATTTAATTGCATCTCTTCTTTTTTTGTATCCGTAGCTTTTGCAATTCCAACTTTATGGAACCCCAATTCAAAAGCTTTTCTCTTTATTTTCTCAGAGCTTATAACCATTTATACTTTCAATAAATTATTGATGTAAAAATCCTAGGTATGCCATCATAAATATTCTTCTGTAAGTATTTGAGGCTTTAAAAAATTTTGATCCACCTTCTATTTGATAATCTAACTCATCAGAAAAATTTTCATAACCTAAAATAATTCCTCCAATCAAATTTTTATTTAGCTGCTTAGAAATATTACTACTTATTTCATATCCATCATTTTCTACATAACTGTAAAATAATAAATCCAGATTTAAATTATTTAAAACATGGAATTTTGGTTTAAACCATGACTCATATGTAATACCATTTTCCTTAAGATAAGTATAGTTCGAAAAACCATTGATATCAATACCGATGAAGATTTCTGGGATGATTTGTGAACCATTCAGAGAAAAATCATTTGATACAAATCCAAAATCAAATGATATATTTTCTGCAATATTTTTACTTAAACCAAGAGATAAATTCGATAATAAATCTGTATTTGAATAATAATCTATTTGACCTATCCAAAGATTACCGTATAACCCACTCTTATTTTGCGCATTGATAAAAATTTCAGAATCAAAACTATCATCAGCTAAGTTTAAAAATCCTCCTATGTAATATCCATCAGCAGGGGCATATATATTTTCTACATTTGATTGAGATTTGGTAGTTGATAAAAAAAAAGTTATATAAAAAAATAATTTTATATATACAGTCATAATTTTATCTTCTCTTTTTAAATATTCTTTGATACCATAATATCCCTATTATTGTCTTAACATCTGTAATCTTATTTGACCATACTAGTTCTAGTGCATCATTTAATGAGGTAGGCATTAACTCAAGGAACTCATCTACGTCTCTTTTTTCCTGCGTTTTAATTAAATCAGATGCTAAAAATACACTCATATGTTCATTAGCAAATCCAATTGCAGGGTGAATCTTTGCAATGAAGTTTAATTTTTTTGCTTTAAATCCGATTTCTTCTTCTAATTCTCTTCTTGCACAATCATATGGTTTTTCCCCTTTATCTAATTTCCCCGCAGGAAGCTCTATGAATTCAGAACCCATAGCATATCTAAATTGTCTAATTAATGCAATCTCACCACTAGGTAGAATTGGGACCACAACAACAGCTCCTGGATGATTTATCCATTCTCTGGTACTATTTTCCCCATTTGGAAGAGTAACATCATCTTTTCTTACATCTAAAAAATTACCTTTATAAACAGTTTTAGAACTGATTTTTTTTTCTGCTAGCTTTGACATTTTTTAAAACTAATTTTTTAAATCATCTAAAATAACTCTAGCTTTTTTTATCCACTCCCAATCTGAAGCATAATTATCTTCTGATGGAATATTATTTATTACAGATTCTAATAATTTGATTGCTTCATCTTTTTTTTTATCCTTGTTTAAAGCCTGTGCAAGATAAACGACTTGAGCTATTTCTGCATCGCCTGTTTTATTTGCAAGCTTTAAATATTTAATAGCCTCCTTATTATTTGGCCAAGATAAAATAAATGGTATGTACGGAGCTTTATAGTGAACTGCACCCAATAAAAAATAACCAGCACCATTTTCATAATCAGAATCAATATCAATAATTTTTTTTGAATGATGCCTCATTTGATCAGCTACACCCTCCTTAGCAGCTGCAAAAACTCCATATTCTTCGGCCCAACTACCAAGGTTAACCAAATACCAGTATCGATAATCAACGGATAAGGGAAAATTTTTTACCAAATTTAAACCTAGATCCTTACCTTTGCTGAGTAAATATTTTTTTAACATCTTATCTTTAATTACAAATTTTGATTTAAAAAAGTAGGATTTTAAAAGATATAATGATGCCTCACTTTTTTCCACTTCATTACTTAAAGCATTTTCGAAATGTATGATTGCTTTTGAAATCGGTTCAGATTTAGCACGATCTTCAATACATCCTAGATGCCGATTATTATATTCTCTAATTCCTTGTTCAAGGTCAGATTGGCAAAAAGCTATATAAGATAAAAAAAAAGATCTGAGAAATATTTTAGGGAACATCAAAATTAAAAGTATTCAATGTAAATTATTTTTATTTCACGTTTAAAATAATCTACTTTATCTTCATCAAAAAGCAAGTTATTAAAATTTAGTTCTAAATGAAGATGCTCTACGAAGGTCCAGCGAATAGCAGCATTTAAATAACCGCCTCGACTTATAGCTAATGTTTCAGTAGTCATATTGTTTTCATTTAACGCTGCATTATACTCCATTAATATTGAAAATTCTGGGTTCAATTCAATGTCCATTCCTAAGAATAAATTCGGATCTTTATCGCCATCTTCTGTTTCTGTAAAATTGTAACTTACACCGCTATGCAAACCTAAGTTACCTAACCCTGTCTTCCAGTTCTTACTTGCACTTAGATAAAATCCATATGCTTTCATATCGTAACGATTCAAAGAATCACCCTGATTAAAATTACCAAATCCTTGTGTATTTAAACCTAGTGCAACACCAGGTGAAGTTATTGACTCATCAATTAACATATATTTTAAATTAGCCTCAGGCCTAGGATACCATCGCAAACTATCATCTCCAATTAAATTTGGTGAACCATAAGAGAGGCCAAACTGAAACCTATCTGTTATCCCAGCTTTTAAACCAAGTATCATACCTCCACCATCCTGTATACGCATACCCAATGAAAAACTTCCCCTCATCAATGTTGCTGCAGTTGGAATAGTTATTAAATCTGTTGGAGGGGGGTAATTCTGCCCCGTTGGATAAGTTTGCCCAAATAATGAACTAGACACTAAAAATATTAATGTGATAATTTTTTTCAATAGCTTTTTCTAAACTCTATGGCTTCTGGATAAATTACATCTCCCATACGGGAGGTCAAAGAGCGTACATTACCAAATGGAATTGTAAGCAAACCATCATTATTAATTAATCTGAATTGGATACCATTTTGATTAGTTCCTATGAAATCTACCTCTAATGATTGTCCTGACTTTAATAATAATTGATCAAATTTAGTGCGGGGGATGGTTGAATGATGCGTAGATATGATTCTTTTTTCTTCAATTTCTTTTTTAATAATATCATATTCATCTAAAATATTTCCAGTCCTGGGAGGTGGGGTACGATATAACTGATCTGCGGGCACCATATCCAGCGCAACCTCCGAGATCAACTCGTTATTTAATCCATATTCCCATATTTGTGTTACATTGGACATCAAATCAAATTTGTATTTAAACCTCCTAATTATTTCTCCAGAGGGAAGCTTTCTCCATCTTTCTTCAGACAGAAAATTTAAATAATCATAATCCAGCTCAATTTTGCCATATTTTACACCATCAACGGTTTCAAAAATAATTTGAGTTACTTGCTCACCCCTAGGAAGGATAAAAGTGGAACGTTGATCTGTAAAATTGATATGTTCTTTATCGATAAAATTTGATTTTTGAAATTCAATACTCCATGGCTCATCACTACTAAATACAACTAATTTTAAAAATTTTCCCTGACTATCTACCTCACCTTTTTTCATTAAAACATTGTCACTATTATATTCCATTATTTCACGTTTTCTAAGGCTGCCATTGGATATATAATATTCAAGTTTAACTGGTAGATTTTTATCATTAAAATATGCAGTAAGATGGTCATTCCCACGCCTATTAGTAGACTTCATTGGGACATTTGCAATGAAATCTTTTTCACTAGCATAATAACGGATGTAAGAAATCTCACTTGCTAGAACAATATCCGATATAAAGCTAAAAATCAGAATAATAATAAATTTCAAGGTGTAAACCTCCATACAACAGGTCTGTGGTCTGATATCAAGTTATCATACCCGGAAATATAATCACCTAGCCTGATAGTTTGCACATCACTAGTCTCGAATTCTTCAAATAAATCACTAGATATCATAATATGGTCAATGAAACTGCCACTACCATAACCTGGAAAAGAATCATATGTATTTGAACTAGAATGCGCCATATCATAGGTAACATACTTAAAATTATTTTGATCCTCTAAAAATATGTTAAATGAATTCTGGTTATAATTATCTGAAATATCATCATTCCAATCGCCAACTACAATATGATTCAAAATTCCCGTTTCTATTGAATTTTTTAAGTATTCATATAAAATCTGGGCAGAAGAAACTCTTCTATTATATCCATTATCACAACACTTCATATGCATGTTGATTAAAGTAAAATCAATTGGGTTTTCTCCTAAATAGGTCATTTCAACTCTAAGTGGAGGTCGATATGCAAATTCATACATATTATCAATAAATAAGCTTGATTTACTTCTAATAGTAAAATCATTCTTTTTATATAATACAACTAGATTTAACCAATCTGTATCATCGGATATAACATAACTATAATCAAAAAGTCTATCCGCAAGCTCTTGAAAAGAGTTTCTATTTGATATTTCTTGAAGACAGTATATATCAGCATTCAAACTAGTAATTATATTATATACAGAATCAACAGTTCGTGACCCGGATTTAGGGAAGTTTTCTATATTCCATGTTACTACTTCAATACCATTAATTAAATTAAGATTTGGTAAAAGACCTGTTGAATTATTAATATCATTTTCATCTTGTTTTAATGGGCTAGCACAAGATATAAAAATATATAAAAGTAAAGAATATAGCCTAATGGTCATTTTTCTAATGGCAGAGAAAGAAGTATTGGACGATGATCTGATATTAAATTTTCATACTGCGACCATCCGCCGATCCACTCATCAATATTAACGGATCTAATAGTGCCTAATTCTTCAAAAATATCAAAATATCCACTACTGATCATTATATGATCTAAAAAACTTGGCCATGTTGGATAAGATTGTTGCTTAGGGTCATCAACTATTTTTTTAGTAACAAATAAAAAATTGTCCTTGTCATCCATGAAAGAATTAAATGACTGATAGATACCAGTATCTTGCAATTCATCATTCCAATCACCTATTACGACTATATTTTTATCCCCAGTTTCTATTTTAGTACTCAGAAAACCATGAAGTTGTTTCATAGACTGTTGCCTTCTGTATAGACCATCACCACAACATTTTAAATGCATATTAACAATGCATATCTTTTGTTTTACATCCCCACAGTGATATAAAAAATCAACAACTAGGGGAGGCCTACCAGCAAAAAAATAATCATCCATAGCAAATGGCTCATCTTGACCTAGAATAGTAAACATATTTTTTTTAAATATTATTGCTTGCTCTAAAAAAGATGAATGCTTACTTAAAATAAAGTCATAATCAGGAAGCCAAGACATCATTTTAGAAAAATCTCCGATTTTTATCACTTCTTGCACACCAATGATATCCACATCAAGATCTTCGATTATTTCAGCAACAGCCTGCATTGTAGAATCACCTTTTAATGGAAATCTTTCCATATTCCAAGTCATTATATCAAGTGTACCTTCTTTACCCAAAGTAGGTATATCTAAAGAACTATATTTTGACTGTTTATTTGTACCGCAATCAACCTCACCTATCTCTTCTATTTGTTTAGAATAATCTGATGTCTCAAGCCTAGGCAGAGCATCTATCCAACTTTTTATTGAGTCCTGAATTAACTGATCTGGCCAAATATTATCTGTAAACAAATTCACCATCATTCCCCGCTCAGTTGGTAGAGAATAATTTTCAATTACTTTATTTTGTTTATCAATATGAAGCACTAAATGACCTATACCAGTGAGATTTCCATAGTTTTGTAAAACAATTGTATGATTAGTTGGATCAATCCAAGGTTTATCATATCCCTTACTTACACCTCCAGTGATAATCACATCGACATTTTTTGCAAAATGAGCTAGCTCAATAGCATTTCGGATAGGACGATCTAACCGTTGCTCAATATCCCTAATAAAATCATTATATTCCTCATCTCTATCATAGGGTATCCCTAAATGCGACAAGACAAAAATTAAATCCACTTCATCGCGAATTTTCTCAATTTGAGTATTTAAAGTCTTCATTATGTCTGAAACATTCGTACCCTTATAATATTCTGGTAATAAACCATCTGAGATAAATGGCGTAATAAGACCAATTAGTCCTATCCTAACACCATTTGCATTAATTATCTTGTAATCTTCAATCCCCTCGACACCTTCAAGATTTGATGCAAGAAATGGGAAATTAGCCTCGCTTGCTAATCTAGATAAATTCTTAACACCTTGATCGAAATCTCTTACCCCAGGAACTAATGCATCATATGCCATCCAGTTCATCCATTTTATAATATTTGAGCCACCATCATATGTGCCAAGCTGTGAACCTTGAAATATATTGCCAGCATCTGTTAGTATTACAAAGTCTTTTTTTAATTTTGCTTCTTCTCTTAATTGATCAGCATAAGTGAAAGCGCCCGCACCGCCAGCTAAAAGAGGAGAAAATTCAGGATTGATAAACCGAGCAGGAACCTCATGTATAGCTCCATGAATGTTGTTTGTAAATAGAAGATGTAGCTTAAACGAATTTGCAAATAGTATATTGACAAAAATAACGTTTAAAAAAAGTATAGTTAGCTTTTTCATTTATCTTTAATCGAATGTTTTAATTAGAATGAATAACTAATAGTTGCCTTTATTACAGCACTAGACTCATCAACTTTATCAAGAAATGAATCTTCCTGAGAAGCAGTTTGGAATAAATCTTGATATCTATAATCATTTGCACCAAAAACGGCAGAGACATCAACATTTAAATTTTCAAAAGCGAAACCGCTTCCAATCGAAAATTTAGTAATTTCAAACTCTTCGCCAAGTGGAGATTCACTAAAAACAAAACCAAACCTCAATGGAGTTTTTCCCAGTATTATATGTTCAACTCCAATGGAAAAGCCCAAGGTAGATTGATAGTTAAAAATAACAGTGTCTATTGTGCTATGAACTACTTCATATCTATCATTTTTATCCCAATCTTTAAATACAAAACCTCCATGAATATATGTTTCAGTAGGATTATTTACTTGCAAAGAAAAACCAATATTTATTTCACTGGGAAGATTAACAGTATACGAAGATGCACTGTCACTGAATACAAATCCAGGAAGCTGTGTTCTTTCATCTTTTATAGGAACCAAGCCATCAGACAAAAAATTCATTTCTAATTTGGGCTTATAATTAAATCCTAGAGATATATTTTCTTTAAGATTATATGTAGATCCAAAAGTAATTCGGCTAGTACTTTCTACTGATAAGTCTATCGTGCGAATATTCGTAGTATCACTAGACAATGCTTCATCCTGATCAAAAACATTAACACCTTTTGTGTACAGTATGTCATCCTCATAAAAATTTTCAAAAATAAACCCTACTTTTGCTTTTTTACCAATTTTTGTTGATAGACCTAATTCAAATGAACGTATGGTACCATCAATATTTAAAAGATGATAACCAGCAACCGGATCCCTATTATATACGCCAGGACCTAAACTTGCTCTAACTTCTTCATTATATTCATATCTAAAATCCCAAAACAATGCATCTGACACAGACACCAATATAGGCATACCATATTTTTTATTAAGATCCGCAGATAAAGACCACGATAAAGAGGTAAATGCAGGTCTGTTCAAGGCATATACATTCTGTGTAACAACATCATCAAACATGTCAATAACTGGAAAACTCCTACGCTCAGCGAATGAATTTCTAATTAAATGAATTTGCAAATTAAAATTTTGACCGTAGCTCTTAAAGATATTATCAGAAAATGGGCCCGAAAAAATTGCCCCTTTCGCTAAATCTGCTGCACTGGAAGTAAAATAATTATTAGGTATTAAAGGGGAGAAATATTGCTGCCCAGAGCACATTGTTACTAAAACAAAAAATAAATATTTAGTTATAAATTTATATTTAAAAAGCATAGTCTAATTGTAATCTAATATCATTTGTAAAGTTTTCTCCGCTAACAGTTTTCCAGCTCAATTTTTGATCAGGATACTGTCCGGTAGGATCGCTTGGTTCAAAAATATAGTTAGTGACTGGCGTAGAACTATCTACTGTCCATTTTAACCTCAATGCCCAACGATCATTTATGCGAGAAAACAAAGAGATCCAATAACGAACTGCATCTGAATTACTATCAAAAACTCTAAAATCTGTGTCCTCAAAATTCCAAATGAACCCATTATAAAATATGACCTGACCCATTACTTTCAAACGTTGATTAAAATTATGAGTGATTTTAAAACCAATTGCCTCACTCCCTGTCCCAGCACTACCAACTAAAGATGACTCTTCACCACTAGAAGTTAAGTCATTGGTCAACCTTCTACGATTTGAAAAATCTACCCAAGACCTTATCCACATAAGCTCAATTTGATCATAGCCAGATAAACGGATCTGCGATCGGATGATTGTTTCTTGCGAATAATAAGCTGAAGGATCTAGAACATTCATTGAACCTCTTTTCTGCCACTTGTGCCTTATACTAAATCGCAAATTAAATACCGGTCTATATTGAGCCCGCATTACAGTTCTAAAATATTTTGCTTGATCAGCTACTCTGGTCCAAGTATCAAAGTCACCAGATAGAACCAAAGCCCTATGTGGTTGATATCGACTATTTAAATAGATTCCTCTTTCAGATTGAGGCTGCGCTTGGCCTGTATATAAGAACCCATAAATAGGGTCTTCTAAATAAAACGTATCTTCAAAGATACTGCCTTTATACCTTGAATAATTTGAAAAAGATCGCTGGTACGGGTTATCGAAAGCCAGATCATAGTCCCTGAAAACGGCTAAAAAACTAAAATTATTAAATTGAGTATACCCACTAAAAACAAATGCCCTGGGGTCAGATGTATCAATTTTCATATCACCATTCTTATCTAGAATACCATACTCACCTTGAAGTGCAATATTCCGAATTACTGTAGAAAAATCCATCCCAAAAACTCTACGAAAAGATTTTGCTTTGTTCCAGATTGATGACTCTCCGTAATTTGAATACATCGCCGCTATCTCTGTGTCTGCAGTATTACCAATAGAGGTTAAAAACCTACCTTCATTAGCATCTGCAATAACAGTGGTTGCGATATCTGGTCTAATTGGCTTATTATATAAACTTTCATATATGGATAAGCCGACAAATGTACCATAGAATGGAATTAGCCTTATACTACCACCATATGTTACTTCATCCAAAGTTTCTAACATTGGCAATAAAAGAGAATCAGATCCAAAACCGCTATTAGTTCTAGGATATAATGTAATCATTGCTGCAACAGAGCTGTCTGCAATATTTAAGATAGCATCTCTTTTATTTTTTGATACAAATCCCATTAAATCTACTTTTTTATTTCCAGCCTGAAATGCAACCCCTTTTAAAGCATATTGACGAGTTCTAGAAATATCTGGGAATACACCATGAACTCTTCTGCTCCAACTATAACCAGATCTTCTCGGTGAAAAAAAATCAGTATTTTCAAATATTATACCCTGCCCAATGGTAGCAGAAAAATTTCCTAGGATTACTCTATCTATACTTAGTCCACCGATCTTAAGATCTCTATAGGTTAATGACCATTTTGAATTTGGGATTTCCAAGCCGGCCACTTTGAAATCATATACTTTCTCTCCAAGTTGTCTATGAGTAGCGAGTGACAACTTCCAGTGTTTGCCAAAAGTGGCAACCATTTTATGATGCAAATCTCCAGGATGATCACT
>MDTE01156237.1_pt1 | contig 10650 bp, 7 predicted proteins | sample 811231 | NCBI WGS metagenome assembly MDTE01 (sample SAMN05326651, study PRJNA326480) | marine metagenome | isolation source: seawater | place: Indian Ocean: Red Sea | collected 2010 | reverse complement strand
TCGGCAAACCAGTCGTTTAGTTCGTCTGGGTCGACCAGGGTTTGGTGCCAGCTCCATTTTCGCTCGGCCGCTTGTTTTTTGACGGTGGCGTGCCGAAGATGCCTCGCTTCTGGATCCAAACGGATCCGTTGATGGGTCTCCAGGTAGCGCTCGAGGTCGATCTGGAGTGTCTCGAGTTCCGGGGGCGGCCCGTTAGGGGTGGCCGATTCCGAACCGGATGTCGAATCGAGTGCTACGAGGGCTTCCTCGGTTTCCCCCCGGGCCAGTCCCCGAAGAAACCCAAAAACGAGTTGACGGATGCTGGCTTCAAATTCCTTTTCGTCCGCTGTGATGTCCATCTCCCCCACTTTTGGAATCTCTAACTCGCGGGAGGGCTTCCGGGATTCGACTTGGGGATTCCTCATGCGTTCCCATTCGTCCATCAGGGAGGAATCCGTGTGTCGGATGAGGGTTCGAAGGTAGACCTCGATTTCACGAATGACATCGTTCTTCTTCTGATCGGGGACGGTCTGAGCGAGGGTCTTGTGAACGTTGGAAAGGTGGCGGAGCAGGAGTCCCTCCATTCGTTGCAGGCCGTAATCCTTGACGTAATCGTCGAAGGATCGAAAGGACTCGAACATCTCACGAACGATGGATTTCGGGCGGATGTTTTCATGTTCGATCCAGGGGTGTCGCTGGGCAAATTGGTTGAATGTGGTGTAGATAAAATCCCCGTTGGGTTTGGGATGCTCCAGTTTCTCGAGTTCTTCCATTCGCTGGTCGTAGTCGAGCCCCTCCTCCTTCATCGCGGCGATCGCTTGTGCCTTCATTTTGTCGAGCTGCTTGAGCAGGATGGTTCGGGGATCCTCGAGAATGGACTCCACCAGGCTAATGACGACAAGAGGATAGTCGGGGGCTTCGGGGTCAATCGTTTCCAGGGTTTCGAGGAGGTAAAGGGAAAGGGTTTGGTTCATCGAAAAATCGTCCTGGAGGTCGACGTTGACAGCGACTTTCGCCGGAGAGTTTTCGGCGGAATTCCAAGTGATGATTCCTTGTTGGAGCAGCGCTCGGAAAAGCTGCCAGGCTCGTCGGACGTGGTTTTTTTTCTGAGGGGGTGAATCGTGGCAGGTTTGAATCATTTGCCTCATCACGCGGCAACCATCCTCTTTCGACCGATTCAAGACGTTGATGAGCATCCCGTGAGACACGTGGAAGCGCGAGACGAGGGTTTCAGGAGTGGACCCGATCAGACGTTGAAATGTTTTTTCATCCCAGGGAACGAAGTTTCTCTCCGGGGGCTTGCGTTTGACGAACTTCTTTCCGGTTTTGGCGGCCTTTTTCTCGAGCTTCAGGTTTTCGATGACATGCTCCGGGGCCTGAGCAATCACCCAGCCCTTGTCATCGAAGCCCTTTCGGCCGGCCCGGCCCGCGATCTGGTGAAAATCGCGCGAGGTGACGATCGCCGTTTTTTCGCCGTCGTATTTGCAGAGACGGGTCAACAGGACCGTGCGGATGGGCACGTTGATGCCGACTCCCAAGGTGTCGGTTCCGCAAATCACTTTGAGGAGTCCCTTCTGTGCGAGTTGTTCCACGAGAATCCGATACTTTGGAAGGAGGCCGGCATGATGAAGGCCGATTCCGTGCTTCAGCCATTTTTTGAGATGGGGGCCGTAGGGACTGTTGAACCGGAAGCCGTGAAGCCGTTCGGCGATCGACTGTTTTTCAGGTTTTGTGCAGACATTGATGCTGGTGAAATCCTGGGCGCTTTGTGCCGCGTCGGCCTGGGTGAAGTGAACGACGTAGAGGGGGCATTTATCCTGGGCCACGAGGTCCTCCACCGTTTGCGCCAGCGAACTTTCCCGATAGTCGTATTCGAGGGGAACGGGGCGTTCGGTGGTTTTGATCGTTGCCGTGGGCTTGCCGTTGAGTTGCGATAGCACATTCTCGAAAAAATCCGTGTTGCCGAGGGTGGCCGACATGAGCAGGAATCTCGCTTGAGGCAAGGTGAGTAAGGGGACCTGCCAGGCCACGCCGCGCTCCCGGTCCGAGTAGTAATGGAATTCATCGATGATGACATCGTCAACGGGTGCCTTCCGCCCTTCGCTCAAGGCCATGTTGGCGAGGATCTCGGCCGTGCAACAGAGAATGGGGGCGTCGCGATTAACGGTGGCATCCCCGGTGGAAAGGCCAACGTTTTCGGGGCCGAACTGGTCGCAGAGGGCAAACCATTTTTCGTTGACCAAGGCTTTGATGGGGCAGGTGTAGACGGAACGCCGCTGTTGGACGATCGACTTAAAATGAAGGGCGGCTGCCACCATTGACTTGCCCGACCCCGTGGGCGTGTTTTGGATGACGTTTTTTTCCTCATAGAGTTCAAGAATGGCGGCTTCCTGGGCAGGATAGAGAGTGATGCCTTGCCCTTCGATGTGCTCAAGGAAACGCTCCAGCGCGAGGTCGTTTGGCAAAGGGGCGGCCGAGCGGTCCAAATGATCGAGAATTCTACCCACGGGGGGCAATCTAGCGATTCGAGGGCGAGCTGAGAAGCGCTTTGCCCTCAGCCCCATGGGGAAAATCCGACCAAGAGTTTTGTCAGGGTGATGCGAATCCCTGCACCAAGAGGTTGTCTTTTCCTCCGCGTTGAGGTTCTCTGTCGCGGGAGCGAGGTGCTCGGCTCTGTTCGAGCAGTGTTCACAGGACCGAGCGTGCGAGTTTTCGACGATGATTGAATGAATTCTGAACCATTGACCCCTTCACAACTGTCGGAGTTGACCACGGGATTGAACCGGGTGGCCCGAAACCTATGGTGGACGTGGAACCAAGACGCACAGGACGTTTTTCGAGACCTCTCGCCGCGGGGCTGGAGAAACCTCTACCATAATGCGGTCGCCATTCTTCATGAAGTCTCGGATTATGAACTGGGGGTGCGCCTCCAGGAAGCGGCGTTTGCTGAACGGGTTCGGGGGGTGATTCAGCAGTTTGACGCATATCTAAACGAATCGGACACTTGGGGGTGCGCCAACATGGCCCACCTTAAGGAGAGGCCGGTGGTCTATTTCTCTGCCGAATTCGGGTTTCATGAAACGCTCCCGATTGCTGCCGGGGGGCTCGGGATGTTGGCTGGTGACCACGCCAAATCAGCGAGTGACCTTGGTCTGGGCTTTGTCGGTATCAGCCTTTTTTACCGCGAGGGCTATTTCATGCAGGCGATCAACCAGGATAATTGGCAGACCGAGTATTATACCCTGCTGAATCCCAAAAACTTGCCCATCGAACCGGTTCTTGATGCCAAGGGCGAACCGATCCAGGGCTCGGTTCGGATTGCGACTAATCAAGTCTACTTTCGCGCTTGGCGGGTCAACGTGGGGCGAATCCCCGTCTACCTGCTCGACACGAATCTGCCGGAGAATGAAGATCACTACAAGGATCTCACTCTCCGGGTTTACGGGGGAGATGCCTCGACGCGCATGATGCAGGAGATTCTTCTGGGCGTCGGCGGGGTTCGGCTCCTGCGGTTGCTGGGGATTGAGCCGTCAGTGTTCCACATGAACGAAGGGCATGCGGCGTTCTTGGGGCTCGAGTTGATGCGTGAAAAGATGGCGGCGGGGCAGTCCCTCGAGGCATCGAAGGAGGCGACCAAACGCGAATGTATTTTTACCACCCACACTCCGGTCGAGGCCGGTCATGACCGTTTTAGCAGTGATTTGATGGCCTTCACGGCCCATGAATTCTCGAAACAGCTCAACCTTGATCATGAATCCTTGATGGATCTGGGAAGGGTGAGGGCAGGCGATCAAGGGGAACCGTTCTGCATGACCGTGTTGGCCTTGCGACTCTCACGGGCGGCCAACGGAGTCAGCGAGCTTCACGGACAGGTCAGCCGGGAAATGTGGCAGTGCCTCTACCCCGATGTTTCAGTGGAGCAGGTGCCGATCGGACACGTGACCAATGGGGTTCATCTCCTGGGATGGATGAAGGGGCCGGTCCGGGCGTTTTGGAAAGATCGGTTGGGAGAGGCCTGGGCCGACGAGGTCAACGAATCGACCTTTTGGGAACAAATGCTCGATCCTGAATTCATTTCTGACGAGGAACTTTGGTCTCTCCGATATCGGTTGCGCCGCGAGCTGATCGAATTCACCCGGCGGCGACTCTTGCTCCAGGGGCATCACTTGACAGCGGGTGACTATATTGCCTTTGACCACCTGCTCAATCCGGATGCGCTGACGGTTGGGTTTGCCCGTCGGTTTGCCACCTACAAGCGGGCGCCCCTGGTGTTTCAGCAGTTCGATCGAGTGGTCGAGCTGGTCAAGGACAAGGAACGGCCTGTCCAGTTTATTTTCGCGGGGAAGGCCCATCCGCGGGATGACGAGGGGAAGAAGTTCATTCAGCACATCATCCACTTGAGCAAGTTTAGCGAGCTGACCGGCCACTTGGTGTTTATTGAGAACTATGACGTCCATGTTGCTCGGCAAATGGTTTCGGGATGTGATGTCTGGTTGAATAATCCGAGGCGTCCATTGGAAGCGTCGGGTACCAGTGGCCAGAAGACTTCCCCGCACGGGTGCCTTAACCTCAGTATCCTCGATGGTTGGTGGCGCGAAGGCTATGATGGGACGAATGGGTTTGCCATTGGAGAGGATTCCCACCCGGATTCGATTGAGATTCAAGATCGGGTCGATAGTGAAAACCTTTTCACGACGTTGACCGAGGAGGTGGTGCCTTGCTTTTTCAATCGAGATCAAACCGGGATTCCGCGGCAATGGATTCAAAAGATCCGCCGAGCGATGGCAACCCTCTCCGCCGAATACAGTACCTGGCGAATGGTGCGGGATTACGCGAACCGCTATTACCGGCCCGAGACCTAGAAGGAGAGAGCGGCGGGATTTCCCGGGGACCATCATGAAGCAGAACATCCGATCCCTAACCCGTGACACGTTGGAACGGTGGTTGAAGGACATGGGGCAGCCTCGCTTTCGCGCCGATCAGATCCTCAAGTGGCTTTACCATCATTCCGTGCGGTCATGGGATGCGATGGGCAACCTCCCCCGCTCTTTGCGGGAATCGTTGGCCACCTCATTCGATCTTGATTTGCCGGGCTTCGTGGAGGTTCGGGGGGCGGCGGACTCGACTCGTAAGTTTCTCTGGAAGTTGGCCGACGGAGCGTTGATTGAGAGCGTTCTGATTCCGGCGAATCCGGCGGCGCATGGCGGGGCGAGCGCTCGGAAAACGCTCTGTGTCTCCAGTCAGGTGGGCTGCGCCTACGGATGCCGCTTCTGTGCCAGTGGGTTGGAAGGCTGGAAGCGCCATCTCACCCCGGCGGAGATGGTGGGGCAGGTCCTTGCCACCGAGGCCTGGTTGGATCGGGAAGCGACTGAGGCAAGTGCGTCTGATGATCCCAACTCGAACCGGCCGCGAGGGCGTTGGATCGATAATCTGGTTTTCATGGGAATGGGAGAGCCGTTGGCGAATTATGAGAATCTATTGAAGGGATTGGCCGTTCTCAATGCCGATTGGGGAATGGGGATCGGGGCGCGCCGGATCACGATATCGACCAGCGGGCTCGCGCCTCAAATCCAGCAATTGGCCGACGAACCGCCTCAATTCCGATTGGCGATTTCATTGCACGGACCGACGGATGAAGTTCGGGAGAAGATCATGCCCATCAATCGGCGGTATCCGCTTGACCGTCTGGTGGAGGCCTGTGACTACTACACACGCAAGAGGGGGAAGCGGGTGACGCTCGAATACATTCTGATCGAAGGGGTCAATGACGAGATCCATCTCACTGAGTCACTCGCGGCGTTGGCCCAGCGACTGCGAGCGAAGGTGAATCTGATTCCCTACAATCGGGTCGATGGATTGAGTTGGCATCGACCCTCCGAAACCCAACAGGAATCGTTTTGTCGAGCACTCAAAGAGCGAGGAGTGAATGTGACCCTCCGCCGGGAAAAGGGGCATGACATCGAGGCCGCTTGTGGTCAATTGCGCCTGAGAGCCGAGCGTGAAGCAAGCGGGGCGGTGCCCGCCAACTGACCGGTCGCGGGGTTGGCTTCGTGCTTTTCGATGGCCGGGGGAGAGGTTACTCCTAAGGGGTTCCCGAGGCAGAAAAGGTTGGGCGGACTGACAGCAGGAAAGACAATGTTACCGAAACAATTGAGGGATTATCTGGAGGAATCACCCCTTGCGGTAAGGGTGGCACCGTTTGTGATCTTTTTGCTCCTGACGGGACTTCAAGGGAAGTTGGGTCCTTCCTCCGTCTATTGGCTTTATCTCATCAAAACCGTTCTTGGCGCTTGGATGCTGCTGGCGGTCTGGCCGCTGATCCGGGAGCTAAAGTGGGCGATCAGTTGGGAGGCGGTCGTGGTGGGCGTGGGCGTCTTTGGAATGTGGGTGGGACTCCATGGGGTCTATCCGGGACTCAACGAATTGATGGGCAAGGGCGACGAGACGCCCCCCTGGAATCCTCACCTCGTTTTTGGGCAGGGAACGGGACTGGCGTGGTTTTTTATTCTTGTGCGGACGCTGGGGTCTTCGCTGGTGGTGCCTGCCCTCGAAGAGGTGGTTTTCCGTTCGACCCTTTATCGCTACGTGGTCGATCCTGATTTTGAAACCGTATCGTTCAGGCGACTTCATTGGGGCGCTCTGATCGTCACGTCGATTGTTTTTGCGCTGGAGCACAATGAATGGCTATCCGGCTTTCTCTGTGGACTGGCCTACCAGTGGCTTGTCTTGCGGAAGGGCCGAATCGGTGATGCGATCACGGCCCACGCCATCACCAACGGTCTCCTCGCGGGCTATGTGGTGAGTCGGGGGGCGTGGCAGTTTTGGTAAGCCGATCCCCGGTTTCGATGGTTCCCGAACCGCTGGTTGGCGTTCGCAATCACCTCTGTCAAGTCGTCGAGGTGCCCGAGGGGGTTGCTCCGGAGCGCCTGGGAGCCTACGGGAGTGAAGGCTTTGGGGAATGGGTCCGACGGCGTTGCGGTGATTGGCCAGCGTCGTGGGATTGTCGGATCATCGGTTCCTCGGGAAGAGTCTTTCTGGTGGCTGGGGATCTCGAGCGCGCGGGAATGGTTTCCGAGGCCCACTTCAAGGGATCGGCGGGGGGGAGCATTGAGTTCGAGCATCCCGTCCTGGCCCCGTCGGCGGTTTGTCTTCCGGATGGGGTAACGGATCGCAGCGAGGAACCCGCTTGGCTCGATGGAGGGCAGACCAACAGTTATCGGGATCAAGAGATGCTTGATGATTGCTTCCGAAATTGGACCTGTAGCCGGCTCGGAACCTGTCTGCTTTATCAGTCGGAACGTCCCCCCTCTGCAAAAGAATGCGAGGTGTTGGAGGTCAGGGGGCGAGCACGAGGAATGATCGCTGGATATTGGAAGCGTCACGAGCGGGCGGTCCAGGAAAAGGACAAGCAGTCGCTGTGTCCGCAGCGAGTCTGGGGCGATCCGGAAACCCGGGTCATTCAGGCGATGGAGGAGGGAGTGGCCTACGAACTCCGCTTCGACGAGGGCTACTCATTTGGGTTGTTCTTGGATCAGCGCGAAAACCGGTGGCGAGTTCGATGGAACCGCATCGCGCCGGGGTTCGCCGCTTGGACTGCTGATGCGGGCGGTTCGCCGTTGGTTTTGAATACCTTTGCTTACACCTGCGGGTTCTCGGTTTGCGCCGCGCTGGCGGGCGCGACGGTCTTCAGCGTCGATCTTTCTCGCAAGTACCTTGACTGGGGCAAGCGGAATTTTCTCCTCAACCATTTGGATCCTGATGCCCACTCGTTTCTTTACGGCGATGTCTTCGGTTGGTTGAAACGATTTCGACGGCGGGGACAGCAGTTTGATCTGGTGATTCTCGATCCGCCCACATTCTCCCGTTCGAAGGAATGGGGGCCCTTTCAAGTGGTTCGTGACCTCGGTAAGTTGGTCGACTTGAGTGTTTCATTAGTGCGCCCGGGTGGCCGAATCCTGGTGTCGTCCAATGCGCTTCGATGGGAGCCCGCCCGATTCGTGGAAGTGATTTCGAGCGCGGTCGAACGCGCGGGACGGAAGATCGGGCGGCAATGCTTTGCGACGCAACCGTGGGATTTTGGAAGGGTGTCGGCTTCCGAAGCCTACCTGAAAACGTGGTGGTTGGAGCTGAAATGAATCGCGCTCCGGGGCACCGCTAGCGGATGGCAGTGTCGGGGGGGCGTGGGCACAGAAGGTGGCTTGGTTGCGGGACGTCGGTTTGGGGTTTGCGGGTTCATGGGGGCCGCAGTGGCATCGCGGGTGGGATTGGACTTGTTTCGCGGCGACCTTACTGTTTGAGTTTACCGGAAGGCTATGAAAACGATTTCTCATTGGTTTGCTCTTGGTGCGGCGTTATGCCTGCTAGGCTGTGGGGGCGGAATTCCTGAAGAAGTGGCTGCTGACATCGATGTGTCGGCTTTGCTCGAACAACTCAAGAGTGCCGACGCCGCCACGCGATTGACGGCTTGCGTATCCCTGAGCGAAGGGCTGCACAATGCCGCGCCGGCATTGGATCCGTTGATTGAGGTGATGCGGAGTGATAAAGATCCCAGCGTTCGGGAGATGGCCGGCTATGCGATCTATCAGATGGGTGAAGAAATCGGAAAACCCGCGATGGCAATGGTCAAGGAGCGTTATGACAAAGAGCGGGCTCAGGGGGTGCGATCGATGTTGATCAATCTATGGAATCAGCTCGAGCCTGAAACAAGCCCGGTGGCTGGGGTTGGCAATCGCCCTTAAACGAGGCCGGTGGGGGTGGGACCGCGGAGCCGCTGCGAGAGGCCAAGGTGACGGTCGAGTTGGAGCAACGCTTTGAGTTGCTCGAAAGACATCGCAGAGGCGGCGAGGGCGTCGGCTTTTCCCGTCGTCAAAAAGGCTTGGCAGAGGTCCTCGATGGCTCGCGCCGTCACCATCAGCGTTTCGATGGGCAGGACGGCAAATTTATAGCCGAGGTCCTTGAGTTGATCGGTCGACAGAATGGGCGTTTTCCCCCCGGACAAGAGATTCGCCAGGAGTGGGTGGGGGATAGAGGTTGCAATTTCTTCCAGCTCCGCTCGACTTTCGGGGGCCTCGATGAAGGCAACGTTGGCCCCCGCCTTGCAGTAGGCCTTCACGCGTTGGATGGCTTCCTCGAGTCCGTGAACCTGGCGGGCGTCGGTTCTTGCGATGAGCGTGAATTTGGGGTCTGAGAGGGCCGCTCTGGCGGCTCGGATTTTGAGCACCATCTCCTCTGCGGGAATCACTTGTTTTTCCCTGAAATGGCCGCAACGTTTCGGCATGACCTGATCCTCCAAGATCAGGCCTGCGGCTCCTGCTCTTTCGAAGCTTCGGGCGGTGAATTGGACGTTGTGCAAATCGCCATGGCCGGTGTCGGCATCGGCGATGATCGGGACGTTGACGGCGGCCGTGATCCTGCGAATGGCCTCGGTCATATCGGTCGCTGAGATGAAGTTGAGATCCGGTAGCCCGTAAAGCGAGGCGGTGATGCCGAATCCCCCGATGAAGAGCACCTCGACGCCCGCCCGCTCGGCGATCAGGGCTGAAAAGGCATCGTGGATCGCGAGACTCGGGAGGAGTCCCGGTCGCTGGATTCGTTGGGCAAGGATTTCCGAGGGCGATGGCATCGCGACGCGCTTCCCAGCTAGCGGTCCCAGGACTGGAAGCCGGGAGCGTAAGTCCTAATGGTCCAGAGCGTTCCTCCAGCGGTGATGAAAAGATCCCGAGAATCGCGGCCGCCGAAGGCGCAGTTGGTCACTTCGTCGTGAGGAATCGCAACAAAATCAATCAGCTGGTCTTCGGGGGAAAACACGTAGATTCCTCCCAGAAAAGGGTCGGCCGTTTCCGCAGGCGGGTTGGCTTGGGTCCGCCCGCCCGCAACGTAAAGGAAGCCCGCGTGGTCCCGCGCCATGCCATCGGGACCGCGACCACTTTTCCAATCGTAGATGAGTTCTTGGCTGTCGATGTCCACCGTGCCATCGCGGAGGAGCCGGAATTTCCAGAGCTGACGCGCTCCTCCGACGTTGTTGTTGTTGTTGTCCGCAATATAGATGAACCGGTCGTCTGGCGTGATGAACAACCCATTCGGGCGGTCAACTTCGTGAGTGATGATGCGGCTGACTCCACCGTCGGGATCGATTCGGTAAACGCCTTCGATCGCCCGCCCCTCCGGGTCGCGTTGTTCCATGCCCTCTCGATCCCCGTAGCGAGGATCGGTGAAATAGATTCGCCCCTGAGAATCGAGGGTGAGGTCATTGGGCTGATTGTATCGTTTCCCTTCATACTCATCGGTGAGAACGGTGAGTCTGTCCTCGGCGTCCAGTCGAGTGACTCGGCGTTGGACGGGTTCGCAGATGATGAGTCGGCCCTGTCCGTCAAAGAGCAAACCGTTTGATCCTGCCTTCTCGCGGAACACTTGACTCTCTCCCGCTCCTTCGTAGCGGGAGATGTTGCCTCCCCCGCTGAAGAGGAGGCCCCATTCCGGGGCATAGGCCGGTCCCTCGCCCGCGTGCGCGTCAAGGAGCTTTTGTGGTCCCGAAGCAAAGGGAGAGGAAGGGCGTGTCTTTGGCGTTTGACAGGCGGTGAGTAAGACGATGGCGAGGACGAAAATCGGTCGCATGGTTTGGTGAATAGGCAAATGGTGAGGGAGTGAGTTCTTTCCGGTTTCCTTGGTCTA
>MDTE01160410.1_pt1 | contig 10651 bp, 7 predicted proteins | sample 811231 | NCBI WGS metagenome assembly MDTE01 (sample SAMN05326651, study PRJNA326480) | marine metagenome | isolation source: seawater | place: Indian Ocean: Red Sea | collected 2010 | reverse complement strand
GACGGCAGTGGCAGCAGCAGCAGCAGCAGCAGCAGCAGCAGCGACAGCAGCGTTAGTGGTGAGAAGGAGGAGGAGAAAATTGAGGAGGAAGAGGAGTATGGCCCAATGCCTGCCTCAATGATGGCGGCTAAACGGCCTTTCGGCCCTCAGATGGGCCCCGCCTTACCCCCACCCGGGGACGACCCTACTGCTAGTGCCACTGCCATTGCTACTACAGAGACAGAGGTGACGATAGAGGGACAAAGAGAGGGGTGGATGCTGACCCCAGGTGACGATAAAGACGCTACAGGCCTCTCCGATGTATTCGACCCAGATGGCATGGTAAAACTCAATAAGAGCAGGAAATTCGCCTCAGGTAAGCTAGCCTCTAGGGCAGCTCAGGAGGTGCAAGCAAGGAAGAAGGAGATGCCTAAGAGTGCAGAAGAGCTCGCTACAGAGGCTATGTTGGCTGAATACAATGTATTGAGAGGCCCCAGTCTCATGGAGCAGCACCATGAGGGCCAGGGCCAGGGCCATGGGGATGGGGATGGGAGCGGTAAAGGAGGGAAAAAGAGAGATAGAAAGGCATTCGATTACCAGAGAGACGTGGCAAACAGCCGTATGGGCACCGATAAGAACAAGATGAAAGAGATGGTGCTGGAGGCCCAGGGGCTGTCCAGCCGCTTCGATAAGGGGAGGTGAGTGGAACTTGCAGCATTATGAGAATAGTGAACAAACTATAATCTATCGACCGAACTTGACATCTCCCTTGCCGGCGACGAATCTCTCAACAATGTTGTTGCCCACGATGAGGGGCACGCAGGTCTCGAAGGGCAGAGGGGCTGTGGTCACGTTTGCCTTCTGGAAGGTCTCTAGCACGAGCTTCTCGATATCCAGCGTGGACACCACTGGGTCGCCGAAATAGGATGCCACGAGGTTGATACTGTTCAACACTTTCTTCATATTTCCTCTATCCGAGACGCCTGTTCCACTTAAGTCGTACAGCTCAAAGGCCAGCTGTAACTTCTCTGCCACCGTGCCCGAGCACAGACAACCGCCTACTCCAGCCAGATACTCCTTGATGGGCACCGTGTCTTCGCCTGTATTGTCAAACATCACAAACAACTTGTTAAACAGCTCCACATCGCTCTCCTCGAACTTCTTTACTGTCTTCAGAGCCTCGTCAAAGTCCGCCTTCGGGCACATTCCACTGTCTCCTCCGCCTCCGCTCGCACCCAGCGCGCTAGCGACGGCACGCATCTCCTCAGCCTCGATGGCTTTGGTCGTGAACGCCATGGCACAAACGCCTAACCGACTGTTCGACTTACTAGGTTCGTTTCCCATTGTATCGTTTCTGAAGAAGAAGAAAGCCCTTAAGTCGAATAGAAGTTGAGTAAGCAGCTAACCAACGAGTGTATTAACGATATAGAATCAACAGCCAGTAAAATTTGAGATCGCTTATAATATTACGACTCAACTAAGCTCTTAGCGGCAGTTAGGGACACCTCAATTTTCCGGCAACGAAGTGAAAGAGAGAGGGCAGCAGTTCTCACACAAATGTATACTACCTTGTTACAAAACCTACAGTGGTTTACGCAGAGTGATTCGAGCTAGAGCACCAATACCGTCTGGGCGGTTCATGAGGCTGAACTTGCCCGAATTGGTGCTAGCAAGAAATCGAGAGAGCAGGAAGATCCCCACATGGAAGCCACGCAGGGGTGAGCTGACTGGTTGATAGCTGGTCTGCTCATCTACCATGCTACTTGTACTTGCGGCACCGGCGAATCCATACGCCCGAGCTGCAGCGGCAGGACTGATTCCAGGGCCGTTGTCAAAAATATCAATATTTAGAGAGCTCGCGTCCTCACTCACCTTTACCAGTACGGAAGGCATCTCCTCCTTCTCACCCTTACTGTGGTGCTCCATAGTGGTGTATACCGCATTCTTCAATGCCTCCACCACAGCGAACTCCACTACACTCGGGATGCACGTCAAGCGTACGTCAGCAGCAGCAGGGGATATCTCAATGCTGGGCAATTCCAAATCGCTATAGTTATGGCCAGCTAGGGCCGTGACTAATGTAGAAGCGTGGCTGAGAACGCCATAAAGAGGCTCATTCACTCGCACCACACCGTGCTCATGTGGATGCTTACGACTCGTGAGATCTGCGCCGTGTTGCACAAGGATTGACAGAGCAATCTCATCATCATACAGAGCCGCCAATAGCTTCTCTTCATCAGCATTGTACGACCTACTGGCGAAGATCTCTGTTAGTGTTTCTACAACGCCGCTGTGGCGGGCACACAAATCTTCTAGAGATTTTGCGTTAGCCTTGACCATGAGCGCCGTGGCGTCTCCTTCCTCCCTCTTCGAAGCGAACCTCGCAGTGTTCTCTGCGGTGTCCTTAAAGAGGCGCTGCAATGAGCCTATAGACCGCGTCAAAGAGGAGGATAAGAGGGTCAAAGATAGCGCTTCAGCAAATCTCTTCTGCACTACCACAGCCCTCTTATTGATCTTCTCATTCAATGCGAGTGTCATGGGCTCTGTGTGGTTCCTAGCCATGTCCAGTAGCGCCTCCACAGACACAACTCCTTCCTGGAGTGCCATGGTCTCCTCATAGAGTGGTTCCCCTGCCAACTCCTCGTACTCCCTCATCAACTTCTCGCGCTCACTCTCATCCCCCACACTCATAGCGCGTATACGAGCTGCCAGCGCCTCAACCTTAGACTCTTGCTCAAATGCAGAGTGCCACACTGTTCGGCGTGCATGAAGAATCCTCATAAAACGGGAAGTACTTGTCGTAGAATGCAGTCTCTTCGACACGGTACTGAGCCTCCTCAACGCTCTCATCACCTACGAAACTACAAATGCAGCAAAAATTAGCACTATGCTTTGATGACGTTGACCTATTCCTGATTCCAGAGACTCATCACTGTAGACGCAAAAGGCAAATAATTGCCCGTGTGATTTTTGAAGACAAAGCGGACGACACAGCGGAGGAATAGAATGGAGTACGCAGAGCAAGCACTTCAGGTCATTCAAGACTTCCATTTGGATAACATTGCGCCCCTGGGCAAGGTAGAGGTCGCCACGGCGCTGTACTACCTTGGAGTCTCGAGCATTGCGGGCATTACCATGTGCATCATCGTGAGTGCATTGTTGACATCTAGACTGAATCCCAAGGGCAAGCATGTGGTAGTGACGGGGGGTAGTAGCGGTATAGGCTTGGCGGTGGCTGTGAAGTATGCCAAGATGGGGGCGAATGTGACCCTTGTAGCGCGCAATATGAAGAAGCTGGAAGATGCCAAGAAAAAGGTCATAGAGGCGATAGGGTCTTCCAGCAATAAGTGTCATGTCATCTCCTTGGACACCTCTAGCGGGCAAGATAGCGTGACAAAAGCTCTGGTTACTACGCCAAACCCGAACGGGGCTGTGGACATTCTCGTCAATTGTGCAGGCACGAGTATCGCCGGCACATTCGACTCAACAGATCCCAGCGAATTTACTCGCATGTTCAACACCAATGTTATGGGCAGTGTCTACCCCACACGCGCATTATTACCAGAAATGAAGAAAAATAAGAACGGCACAGCGCGTATCGTCTTCGTGTCCTCGCAAGTGGCGCAATGCGCTCTACATGGCTATACTGCTTATGCTTCTAGTAAATGGGCATTGCGTGGTATTGCCGAGGCCCTGCAAATGGAGGTAAAACCCTATAATATTCTCGTAAGCGTCGCATACCCTCCTGACACCGACACGCCCGGTTACGAGCTGGAGATGGAGTCGAAGCCCGACCTGACTAAAGTCCTGTCAGAAACCGGGTCAGTCTTCACATCCGACGAAGTAGCAGCAGATATAGTGAAATACAGCGGACAAGGATATTTTGGTATATCCACTGGATTAGACGGTTATCTTTTAAAACAGGCTCATCCAGGCATGTCCCCCATCAACAATATGTGGGAGACTCTGCAATTGATCCTTATGAGTCCCTTGGCCAAGATAATTTCCATCTTCGTGGTCCTGACCTGGGACATCCAGTGTAGGGATGCGTTGAAGAAGGAGCAGACTAAGGCCAAGGCCGAGTAGGACCATCGTGAGGAGGGGGGTGAGGAACAGAACGAAGGAGCAGACTGAGGCCAAGGCCGAGTAGGACCATCGTGAGTAGGGGGTAGGACCATCGTGAGGAGGGGGGTGAGGAACAGAACGTGGCTTCATTATGTCATCGTCTTCGTCTTCGTCTGTATGAATCAACAGTACTTACAAATCATCACATTTCGAAACACACTCGCACTTCACATCTCTTCTTCTTCTTCTCCTCCTCCTTGCTAACTGCCCTAAACCTCCTCCTTGCTGCGCTGTATGGACCCAATGGGCGGGGCCACCATGCTCCTCTCATCGTTGTCCATCTTGTCCTTACTTCCTATCATCAAGGGTGTATCGCTGAATAACCAGGAAAAAGGACCCCTTTTCAACCAAAATAAGCTAGCAGGCAACCCCTTCTCATACATATAGGAGCTAGAAAGCACTAAAGTAGCTCCAATGACGAAGAGTACCGTGGGTTGAAAATCTAAGAAAAGATAGGAGATTAGACACGCTGTAATGATACTGAACGATGCAGCGAACCCTTTGAGGATATTGTCAGCATATTTCACTACTACAGCTACGACTAGCCCACCACAGGCCTGCAACAAGATCACCAAGCATACCAGAGGGGTGTAACCGTAGAAAAAGCCTTTGCTGCGAATCTGCGCTCCATCACTACCAAATGCTGCAAAGAGAGCAAAAATGATACTGCTACCCCCCATCTGTAAATTACGCATCCATAGACTTGTCTGGCTTCCCTTCAATATCTTTTCGAAGTAAATTCCACTGAAACCACTCGTACACGCTGCCGCTATCACTGCGATGAAGCCTGCTACTGTCGAGGTCTTCTCCACTATCTCCGGATGGTCGCTAATACTGTCAGCTTTGATAGTCAAGGCTGTGCTCTCAGTGTGATGGGCATGGAGCTGCGCCAAGGACACTCCCACTGTCAAAAGCACAAGGGAAAACCATTGCAATCGCGAAAGCTTTTTGCCTAGCATCAAAGTAGCAAACAAGGCTGTGGTCAGGATCTTCAGTTGGTACCCCACCATATAAGTGGGCGTATCTAGATGTGACAAAGCGTAATATAGCAAGTTATTTTGCACCACATACAGCGCAGAGGGCACGCCTAGCTTCACCAGCTCCATGGGCTTGAGGACTATCTCCAGATTCAGAGAGTTAATGAGCCCTTTGAGCCCCTTCTGCTCGACTCCCACCACACCAAGGCATGTAATGAACTTCAGTAGCTCCATACACAGCACAGCCGTCCCTGAAGCGTACATGGGGCCGCCACTCGACCGCGAGACCCTCATAAGCACCACCAAGAACGTGTTTTGGGCCACCAGCACCCCCAAGGCCGCATACTTTAAGAATCCTCCACTCATACTGCTGATAATACTATCCTTCGAGCCCATTATGTATGTGAAAACTCTAGAAGATCTCCTAAGGGGTCGCTATTGAGCTTTGAAAGTGCTCTCACGGGTCAAAGCACAGTGAGGCAATTAACGCCATGTGGTTGCCGCTTCTGCTTTGTTTGGCATGCTGGTGGCGTGATACTGTGAAAGGGGAGTCTGTAAATCTTGGACCGACAACCTTTTCATTAGGAGATAGAGGAGGTTTCGGGCTTAGAGATCGCACGTCGCAATACTCGACTTTCGGTCCCTCAAGTAGCTTTTCTAAGAGCTCCAACTATGAGAAGTTTGACAGAAAGGTTGATTTTAGAAGTAGACAGTCCCGTACCGGCTTCATTCGCAAGGTGTACTCTGTATTTATGGCTCAGATGGTGACCACGATCGGTGTGACTGCAACCATCATGACGAATGAGGAGCTAAAATACTTCTTGTACGTGAACTACAAGTACGTGGGAATGGCAGCTACGGCACTGAGTGTGATTGCCGTCATGTCGCTGGTGAGTCATCCTACATTGAGGTACAAGAGGCCGTACAATCTGGCCGTGTTGGGGGTGCACACTTTATGCCAGAGTATCTTATTGGGCGTATTCTGCACATTCTTCAACCCACGCACAGTATGCTTGGGAACCATGCATTCATTGACAGCATTTGCGGCTCTGACAGCCTACAGTTTTCAAAAGAATCCCAAGTACGACCTCTCTATGACCGGCAATCTCCTTCTGACGGCCAGCAGCGCCATGGTCATGGGAACTATTCTAGGACGATTCTTCGATATGCGATTATGGGACAACGTGACGAGTGCTATTAGCGCTATCTTAATGGCTGTATATATGGCATACGATACCCAGCGCGTAGTGGGGGGTAATGGCAAGTATCCTTACGGTCAAAAAGAGTACATCCTTGCAGCCTTGAATCTCTATCAGGACCTTTACGGCCTCTTCATCCGCATCATGCAGATCTTGCACCGTCTAGAGCAGGCTAAGTATCGACAGCAGAGCTCATCAAGCTCGTCAAATAGTAGCGGATTCACCCCTCAATATTCGTTGCCGCAATTCTGAAAGGGGTAGTTGGAAGGAACCAGAATCATGTTTACAGTCAGTGCCAGGGGCTGAAGGCAATGCTATCCATCCATCCATTAGGAAAGAAAAAAAAAATTAAGCAATTTATAATAATAATATGAATATGAACGTGAATGTGGATCCTGTAGTCTTATATTTTTGTTAACATTGTACACGTTATACACTCTTATTGCGAATTTCACACGCTATGTACTCCTCTTCTTCCTCTTCCTCCGTCTCCTGTTTCGTGCTGGCTGGCTGGCTGCTCATAAGCCCTCTATTTGGAAAGATTGCATAGGAGCAGCTCCACGGGAAGCATTCTGCTGTGATCCAGGTCTTTGCCCTCCTTGTCTGGATGCAGGGGCACTGCCTGGTTGGTACAAACTTTTTGCAGGAGGCTTAGTTGGGATACGCAAGGAGGCCTCTTGAGCTCTATTGCTGAGCTCATCAGCAACTTCAGGGAACTCTATAGCTAGCTGTGACAATGTGTATAGAACGTTTTGCACCACATCTTTGAGTACGTCAGCTCTCACGCTCTTTTCCTCGAGGGTACCACCGCTGTCTTCGAAGCTCTCAGGTGGACATCCCAGCAATTCACCTGCTTTGCTGCGTTGTTTGTCAACAATACGACGACAACGTTCATCCAGCTCTTGCATCTGCATATCCTGGCTCGCTAGCTCTTGTTCTACTTGATCCTTGGCGTTATACAAGTGCTCTTTCTGAGACTCCACCTTTTGCTTTTGCTGTTGTACTTGCTCCAGCCTTCGAGAGTCCTCCTCGAAATCGGTCACAAGCCTCTGCAATTCCTTTTTCTTCCGGAACAATGTGTCCTTCCCCATTTTCGTCCTCTCTTCGAGTTGTCTCAATACTTCTACTTCTGTGCCCTTCAAATCTATCTTTTGGAATGAATTGCGGTAGGCATTGTTTCGCGCGTTAAGGTGGTCTAGAGTAGTTTGTAATGCTCTGATCTCTCTCTCAGCACGACGAATATCTTGATCCAATTCATCACCACGCCTTTGCATCTCTTCACGCTTTTGTGCAGCTTTGATAATGTAATAGGACTGTGAATGTCCCTCATCTTCACCTCTTGCGACAGCATCGAATCTAGATTTCAAAATGTCCACCTGTTTTGTGCGATCATTCAAATCTACAGTGCATTTATGCTTCTCTTCACTGCTAGTGCGTGCCTCAGCACGCAGGACATCACGATGCACTTGTATCTCTTGTTTGCGCTCTTCCATGCTCAACAGTAGCTGTTGTCGACGATTCTCCAACGAGAACACAGCGTCAGCTTTGGCACTCAGCAGGTCCTTGAGACGTCGTACTTCAAGGCGCATCAAGTCATTCGCAACAATCACTTCCTCCTTGTTCCTTGTCTCCTTCTTCAACTCATCCTCGATCATGCGGGCTTGCAGCTCTAGTTCTCCCTGCTTCTCTTGCAGTACAATTTTATTTTCCGCTAGTCTCACTCGACGATTCTTATACGTGGTGAGCTCATTTTGCAGTTTGCGGACCTGCTGCTGGAGGAGCTTGCGCTTTTCTTTAGCAGCTTCTAGTTTAGCTTCTGATTGTTCTATCGCAGCTTTCAACGCACGCTTCTCTTCATCGCTGCGTTCTCCGAGACCGCGGGCTATTTTCCTCTCGATTTGCTGGATTTGAAATTCCGCCGAGTAGAGTAACTCTTGTTGTCGAGCTGCTTCCTTGTCTAGCTGTGTGAGCTGACCCTCGAGATTCTTAGAGGTAGATTTGGAACCATGAACTTCCGCGGCAAGTCTTTTTTCCTCCCTCTTCAACTCGAACACCATCTGGCTCTCCTTTAGAAGTTTGTCCTTCAGGAGTTTGACTTTCGCGATTGCAGCCGAGAAATCGGTCTCTAGACGCTTGATTTCTTGTTCAGCTGCAACTGCAGTCTGCTCTCCTGCCCTAGTCTTCTTCTTAGCATCCTCAAGCTTTTGGGTAGCCAGCTGATATCGCTGCCTCTCCCGTTCCAAAGCAACTTTTTTCTCCTCATTGATAGTTGCGCCATTGGTGTTCTGACTTCTCTTTGTCACAAGGCTCTCTGCGGCAGTAGTGAGTTCATTCTTCAGTGATTCCAGCTCGTCACGAAAGTCCTGCAGTTTCAGGGAGCCATTCATCATCTCCTCCCTCTTTCTGCTGACAATGCGGCCAAGCATCTCACTCTTGGCCTCTACTTCCTGATTTTCGAATTGTTGTGCTTTGAGACGTTTTTGGATTTCCTTTAGGACAGATTCACGCTTGCTACGCTCTACCTTGGCCGCAGCGAACAGCTCACCAGCTTCTGCAATACTTACATCACGCTTAGCCATCTCCGCTACAGCCGATTCCCATTGCTTCACCATATCTTTCCTCTCGTTATGAGAAGTCTCGAATTCTTGATGAATGCGATCCAACTCCATCCTCTTGGCTTGCGTTTCTGTCACCTCTGTTTCCAATTTAGCCTTCTGCTCTACTCTCTCCTTCGTGTTCGTCTCTAGCTGCATACTCAATTCTTTGATCTTCAACTCATCAGCACGCGTATACTTCTGCAATGCGATGTTATCTTCTTCCTTCTGCTTTGCTGCCACGGCCCACTGTTCCAGCTCCTCCTGATTCCAATTCATCTGCATCTTGAACTCATCTAACCTCTCATTGGCACGATAGATGTCAGCTTGTACTGTGTTGAGTTGCTCTTGCACTTCCTCCAAACTGTTCTGCTCCTTCGTACTATCGAGTTGAGATCGCCCCAAAGCACGAGATGTCAACTGTTTCAAGTGCTCCTCAGTCTGAATTTCAGCCTTTTTAGCATTGAAGAGATTATTCGTGTGCTCCAACTCTTGCTGCACATTCTTGAAATGCTCGCGCATCACCTTGACACGATCCTTCATGTCTGCTATCTCATCTACGAGCTTCTCAATCTCCGCTTCCTTCTCTTTGATGTCCAAGTCCACCTTCCGAGCTTCGGGATTCGCAAACAATGGCAAATCATCCACACCAGGCAGCTTGACATCCTCCTCATTGCTATCGTCCCAACCGCCCGTCCCAGGGCGCGCCTCCTCAGCCGGTTGCTGCTGGTAAGCTACACCACCCTCTTGTAAAATTTGCTGACTACCCTCTTGCATGGCCACGTTTCCATACTCCATGCTCTCAAAGCCGGCCTCACCTTCTTGACCCAGTGGAACGCCGTCCATGGATCCTTCGACGATTTGCGAGCCCTCGAAACCGGCACCGAAAGCAGCTTTGCCGTAGTCGGCATCACCGTTATCATAGTCACCACCCTTCTCCTCGTCCATGTCTCAATGACTATCGAAGAGGCTCAGTGGACTGATTTTTCAGCAACCGATTCTGATGCCCATTTCGCAAATTCATTTATCACTTTATACTCTGGTGTAGAGAGTTAGACGGGTTTCCACGCGACACTCCACTATTTACACAGGATTCAACCGTATTTTCGGTGATTTCCAGTCTTAGGGTAATAGAGCTTTAGGACATAGAATCGAAATCTTTGATCACTCAAACGATCCTGGTGCTTGTAATTGGGCGAGATAGTACATTTGTGTGAGATATTCTGTAGGACTTACATTCTATTTCTATCAGCGGTGCACTCGTTGGATTCTAGCTTGTGTGGAATCCAGTCTACGAGATCGAGGCATCCAGAATGTACGGGACCTCTTCAGCTAGTGGTGGTTTGCTTAAGCAGCCATGGTTCATTCCCGTGTGCATTTTAGTTTTGATAATTGTGGTGTTGCAGATGATGCCCAGTAACGACTCGCCTCAGTTGACGGCTAGCACCATGAAGCATGCGAATGGGAACAGTGGTCTGAACGAACTGCGGGCCATCGTGTCAGCTGAAGTGGACACGAAGTTGGTAGAATTGGCGCGTGATAAGAATGCCAAGGGTGGGGGATCTGGCACTTTGGGAAAGGAGTATCCTCCTGTAGCGAAGATTCCCAGTAACCACATCTTAAGAATTCTCATCACCGGAGGCAGTGGCTTTGTAGGCTCTCATTTGACTGATAGACTGATGATGGCAGGACATCACGTGATTGTGCTGGACAACATGTTTACGGGGAGACAGCAGAATATCGCTCAATGGCTCGGACACCCAAATTTTCAGCTCAT
>MDTE01084191.1_pt1 | contig 10651 bp, 7 predicted proteins | sample 811231 | NCBI WGS metagenome assembly MDTE01 (sample SAMN05326651, study PRJNA326480) | marine metagenome | isolation source: seawater | place: Indian Ocean: Red Sea | collected 2010 | reverse complement strand
CTCAATATGATTTTTTATAATTAATCTATTTTTTGATAAAAATTTGATTTCTCCTTTATCTTCTTCAAAATTAATTTTTGAGGTTAGCTCACCTATTGAACCTAAATCGAATTTTATTTCTTCCAAATTGATTTTTTTTTCATTTATAGTAAAACTAATTTTACCATTCTTAATTAACTTATTATTAATTTCATTAAAATTTATCTTAAAGTTACCATTTAAATTACCAAGGTATTCTTGATCATATATAATTAAATTTAACAATAAATAATCAATAATATTTTCAACTTTTATTTTTTTTACATTTAAAGAACCTTCAAAATAAAATGGATTTAAGTTAATGTTGGTATTAATTTTAAAATTTAAATTTTCTTTATTTGGAGAGGAAATATTAATAAAGTTTTCATTAAAATTAATGTTGTATATAGCTTTATTTTTAACATATTGAATTTGAGATTCTATTTTGTAGTTTTTATTATCTTCATTAATTAATTTATTTCTAATTTCAACATTAGGATCAAATAAATTAATCATATGTATACTTTCTTTAGGATAATTATAATTTCTTATCCATTCTGATTTGTAACCTATTCCAAAAATTTTACCATTTATCAAAAAACTCTTTAATTTTGATTTATTATTAATTTTATAAGTAATTTTTTCTAATGGAGATATTAGAATTACCTCATTGTCTGAGTTTCTTAAAAAGAATTTGCAATTTTTTAACTTTATTTTTTTATTAATATATTTGTATAAATGATTTCGAAATTCAAATAGATCGACTAACTTAAAATTGATGTTTGTATTTAAAATTTCGGTAGAAATTATATTTTTAAAAGATCTTAAATAAATATCTTTTAATGAAATAAATAATTTAAGATCATTTACTTTAATTAAATCATTGCCTGATTTATTTTTTAAAATATTTAATGAGCTATTTTCTACTAGTAGGTGTGGTCTTGGAAATGGTTTATAAGAAACAGTACCATAAATATTCAGATGTATTTTAAAATTTTTGAAAAAATTTCTTTCTATTACATCAACTTTGCTTTTATAATTGAACAAAACTGGTAAAGATAAAATAATTAATGATGAAAAAATTATTACAATTGCAGATAAAATTAATATGAAAGTTATTTTATTTTGATTAATTTTATTCATTAAAATTAATAAAGCTTATACAATAAAAAATTATGTTAAATTCAGATTATTTGTTAAATTTAAATGAAAAGCAACAAGAAGCAGTGCTTCATCTTAATGGCCCACTTCTAATCGTTGCTGGTGCGGGTTCAGGTAAAACAAAAGTATTAACGTCAAGAATCGCCCATATAATTAAGAGTCATAAAGCTTTTTCAACTCAAATACTTGCTGTAACTTTCACAAATAAAGCTTCAAAGGAAATGCAAAATAGAGTGTCAAAACTTCTTAAAAAAGAAGCTACAGGTTTGCCATGGTTGGGCACCTTTCACTCAATAAGTGCAAAAATTTTAAGGAAACATGCTGAAGCCGTAGGATTAAAATCTAACTTTACAATTATTGATCAAGACGACCAAGTAAGATTAATTAAGAATATTTGTAAAGCTGAAAATATAGATATTAAAAAAATTTCCCCCAAATATATTCTAACAGTAATAGATAATTGGAAAAATAAGGGATACTATCCTGAAGATGTCGTATTAAAAAAAAAAGAAATTTTAGAGAGAAATTTTTTAAATATTTATAAAATTTATCAACAAAAACTTATTGATTTAAATTCTACAGATTTTAGCGACTTAATTTTACATACAGTCAAAATATTTAAAAACTATAAAGACATATCTTTAATTTATTCAAAAAAATTTAAATATATCTTAGTTGATGAGTATCAGGATACGAATTTTATACAAAATGAATGGCTTAAATATTTATCAGCTCAAAATATGAACCTATGTTGTGTAGGTGATGACGATCAATCAATTTACAGTTGGAGGGGAGCAGAAATTAAAAATTTCTTAGAATTTGATAAAAATTACGAAAATACAAAAATAATCAGATTGGAAAAGAACTACAGGTCAACTCAAAATATTTTGAATGTGGCATCAAGATTAATAGAAAATAATCAAAATAGAGTTGGAAAAACTTTATATACAAATAAAGAAAGTGGAGAGCTTGTTACGTTAGATTGTTTTCGGAGTGTAAAAGATGAGGCAATTGAGATTAGCTCAACCATAGAAAACTTTAAAGAAAAAAGTTCGTTAAATGAAATAGCAATTTTAGTAAGAGCAATTTTTCAAACAAGAGAATTTGAAGAAAGATTTTTAAAGGTTGGTATCCCTTATAGAATTATTGGTGGTATAAAATTTTATGAAAGATCAGAAATAAAAGATTGTGTAGCATATTTAAAATGTATTCATCAACCCATGGATGATTTATCATTTGAAAGAATAATAAATGTTCCAAAAAGATCGATAGGCGATACAACAATAAAATCTATTAATGAATTTGCAAAAAAAAATAAATGTTCATTAGAAATAGCTTCAAAGAAATTAATAGAGTTAAACAAAATTAAACCAAAAACTAAAATTGGATTAAATTCCCTATTAAATTTATTAGAAAAATGGAGATATGAAACAAGAAAAAAAATAAATCATATTAAACTTTTGCAAATTGTTTTAGATGAATCTGGTTATAGTGAAATGCTAAAAAATAAGAAAGATTTAGAAAATGAAAACAGATTGGAAAATATTAAAGAACTTTTAAATGCAATGAAAGAGTTTGATAATTTAGAAAGTTTTTTAGAACATGTTGCGCTTGCTACTTCATTAGATCAAAATTGGGAGAGCGAAAAAGTTAATTTAATGACATTGCACGCTTCAAAAGGATTAGAATTCAATATAGTCTATTTGCCTGGTTGGGAAGAAGGTTTATTTCCACATCAAAAAAGCATTGAAGAAAAAGGAGAAAGAGGCCTTGAAGAGGAAAGAAGACTTGCATACGTAGGTATTACTAGAGCAAAAAAAATTGCAAAAATTTCTTTTTCGATGAATAGATTTTATCAGGGGGACTGGGTGGATAGTATAGCTTCAAGATTTGTTGATGAGCTTCCAGATGAATACATAAAAAAAAATAATACTTATGTTGAGGACGATCCAAACGAATTTGATTTTAACCAAGATATTGAATTTGAAAACGAGATTAGAAGTCCAGGCTGGTTAAGGTATCAAAAAAAAATAAAATGATAAGAAATCTTAAGAATTTTATAAATAATAAAGATATAGATGGCTATATAGTTCCAAAGAATGACTCTTATTTCACAGAATATTCAAAAGTAAATAATTTATCTAAAATAGCTAATTTTACTGGTTCTGCTGGATTTGCATTGATTTTAAAAGATTTAAATTATCTTTTTGTAGATGGAAGATATACGCTCCAAGCAAAAAAAGAATCTGGGAAAAAATTTAAAATATTTGAAATTCCCTATATTTTTCCAAAAAATTTATTAAATCTACATAATTTAAAGATTGGATTTAACCCGAAATTGTTTACCGAAAATACATTAGAAAAGTATTTTTCAAATTATTTTAATTTAATACCAACTGAATATAATTTTAAAAATAGAGTTGAAAAAAAATTAAATAAAATATTTAAATTAGACAAAGCAATTACAGGAGAAAGCACTAAAAATAAAATAATAAAAATTAAAAAATACATGAAAAAAAATAAGCTAGATTATTTATTTATAAGTGCTAGCGAAAATGTTAATTGGCTTTTGAATATTAGAGGGAGTGATTTACCAAATAGTCCTATAATTAATTGTAAACTAATAATTACTATTAAGGGTAAAATGTATTTATTTATCAATTTTAATAAATTAACCAACGAGTCAAAAAAGTTTTTAAAAAATGTTATATTATGTGAAGAAAATAAATTCTTTGAAATTATAAATAAATTACAGCGTGGAAATTTTTGTATTGATAAAAATACTTGCTCAATATACGAGAAAAAAATTTTAATTAGCAGGTTTAAGATTAGTCAAATAACTGACCCAATATATAATTTAAAATCTATAAAAAATACGACTGAAATCAAAAATATTTATAAGGCACATATTGAAGATGGTGTGGCATTAACAAAATTTTTATATTGGTTTAAAAAAACTAAGAAGGTGCTAACTGAAAGGAATGTTGAAATCAAGTTAGAAAAATTAAGAAAAAAATCAAAAAATTACCTTTTTCCAAGTTTTGATACTATAGCTGGATCTGGCCCCAACGGTGCAATTATTCATTATAAATCAAATAAATTTACAAATAGAATAATAAAAAAAAAAGATATTTTATTAGTAGACTCAGGAGGCCAATATAAATGGGGAACAACAGATGTAACGAGAACAATTTGTAAAGGTAATATGTCAAACAAAATTAAAGATAATTTTACAAGAGTTTTAAAAGGTCACATTGCAGTGGTAAAATGTGATCTAAAAAAAAATTATAACGGCTACTTAATAGATAAACTGGCAAGAAAATATCTAAAATATGTTGGTTTAGATTATTCTCATGGAACAGGACATGGTGTAGGATTTTTTATGAATGTTCATGAAGGTCCACAAGCAATTTCAAGATATAATAATATAAGATTAAAAAGAGGAATGATACTAAGTAATGAACCTGGTTTTTATTCGGAAAACGAGTATGGGATTCGAATTGAAAATCTTATTTATGTTGATGAAATCAAAAAAAAACTAGTTTTTAAAAATTTAACTTTCGCTCCAATCGACATTGATTTAATAAATTTTAAAATGTTAAATTTTAAAGAAAAAAGATATTTATTTGAGTATCACTTAGAAGTATACTCTAAAATTTCAAAATTTCTTAATAAAAAAGAAAAAGAATGGTTGATTAAATTAATTCAGTAAATTTTTTAATTCACTCAAAGAAATAACTTTGACTCCAAATTCTCTTGCTTGATCCACTTTTCTCTTAGTTGATTTTTCTCCAACTACAAGAAAATCAAGATTTTTATTTACACTGCTTAAAGTTTTTCCTGAATTTTTTTCTATCAATGATTTCGCTTCAGCCCTACTTATACCGTTTAGTTTTCCTGTAAACATGAAACTTTTGCCTTTTAAAATTCCATTTTTATTAATTTTATGATTTTCAATACTTAAAATAGAACTTAATTCTATTACAATATTAATATTTGATTTTTCAGAAAAAAAATTTTTCAAAGATTTTATTTGAGTTTCACCAATTCCATCGATATTTAAAAACTTATCGAATTTTTTTGTTTTTATTAATTTTACTAAATTTGAAATATCTTTAACATATTCGCTAATCAATTTTGCATTTTCTATGCCTATGTGCCTTATTCCAATTGAATAAATAAATTTTTGTAGTGAAACTTTTTTAGAATTTTCAATCGAATTTTTTAAATTATTCACTGAAGTTTTGCCCCAACCATCTAAATTGATGATTCTATCGTATTTTAAAGAAAAAATATCTTGAGGTTGTTTTATTAGATTTAAATACCAAAAATTCTCAACAACTTTTTTTCCAAAACCTTCGATATTTAGTGCCTCTTTTGATATAAAATGTTTTATTTTTTCAATAGCAATTTTTTCACAACCAAAACCTTCATTTGTACATCTTCTAACTGCGTCATACTTTTTTGTAATTAAGTTGAATTCTTTAATTGTTGCAGATCCACAGGAAGGGCATTTGATTGGAAAAATAAATTTTTTTGAAATTTTATCTCTTTTTGATTTATCAACTTCTATTACATGAGGTATAACATCTCCAGCTCTTTCAATTTTCACAACATCACCAATTCTTATATCTTTTCTATTGATTTCATCTTCATTATGAAGAGTGGCATTTGATACAATAACTCCTCCAATATTTACTGGCTTTACTTTGGCAACTGGAGTTAATGCACCTGTCCTTCCAACTTGAATTTCTATATTTATGATCTTGGTATTAGCATGATCAGCTGAAAATTTGTGAGCAATTGCCCACCTTGGTGCATTAGATGTGAAGCCCAGTCTATCCTGCAGCTTTAAATCATTAATTTTATAGACCAATCCATCTACATCATAATCTAAACTATATCTCATGCTCTCAAATTTGTTATGATATTTTATTAATTGGTCAATTGTAGAAATAACTTTATTATCTTTATTGGTTTTAAAACCCCATTTGCTTAGTTCTTTTAAAAAATCTGATTGATAATTAAATTTATTATTTTTTAAATAACCAAAAGTATAAGCAATGAAATTAAGTGGAATTTTTTTTGTTTCGTTTGGATTTTTTTGTCTTAATGATCCAGACGCTGCATTTCTAGGATTTGCAAAATTATCTTTTATTTTTTCAAAATCTTTTTTTTTAATAAAAATTTCACCCCTAATTTCGATATCATCAGGAAAATTGGAATTTTTGATTTTCAGAGGTATATCTTTAATTGTTTTTAAATTATCAGTTATAATTTCTCCCTCTTTACCGTCACCTCTAGATACTCCAATAAAAAGTTTTTTATTTTTATAAGTTAAGGATGCGGAAACACCATCAATTTTTGGCTCAACACTATATTCTAGTATAATTTTTTTATTTAAATAATTAAAAATTTTTTTTTCAAAATTTTTTAAATCATCTACACCAAATGCATTTGATAAAGATAACATTGGAACCTTATGTTCATATTTTTCGAATAATTTAGATGGTCTTGAGCCAACAATTTTATTTGGTGAGTATTTACTATTCAAAAAATTGAATTTATTTTCTAATTCAATAATATCATTTTTTAATATATCAAATTGAGAATCTGATATAATTGGTCTGCTTTTTTCATAATATAATTTGCTATGTTTTTTGTAATCCTCTATTTTTTTCAAATATTCATGTTTTATTTTTTCGCGTGACATTAATATTATTGATTAGTTGAATAATTTTTTGAATTTTTTTAATAGTGTCTCTTTTTTATCTTTAGTTGTATTACTTACATAATTTTTTTGATAGTTTTTATTAAGAATTTTATAACTGGCTTCATACCATTCACTGGATTGATAATTATAACCTAGTAACTTCGCGTATTTTTCTGCCTCATTTATAATTCCAATCTTATAATGCAATTCTACTAGTCTGTGTAAAGCTTCTTCTACATAAATTGTTGTATCATAATCCCTAATAACTGTTTTATATCTATTGATTGCTGGTATCCATTTTTCTCTTTGTACATAATATCTTGCAAGATACATTTCTTTAGATGCCATAATTTCTAATATGTATTCTAATTTAAATTTCGAGTCAGATGCATAATCTGTATTTGGGTAATTATTTATTATTAATTCAAAATATTTTTTTGATAATAAAATTTCTTTCATATCTTTTTTTTCATCAATAATTTGATCATAATGACATAATGCCAATAAATAATACGCGTAATCAGACTGTGGATGGTTTTTATATTTTACTAAAAAACGCTCTAAATCACTAATTGCATTGTTATAGTACCCATGCAAAAAGAAACCATAAGCAGACATTAGAACAGCTCTAGGTGCCCATATAGATTGAGGATACAAAAGCTCTGCTTCACTAAACTTTTTTCCAGCATATATAACGTCACCTCTTTCGAATTCCTCCATAGCCTCGCTATAAACTTCGATCATTTGGGTATCTAAACTTTTTTTTTTTAAAATCGTTACACTCTCTTTTTTTTTTGAACATGATAAAGTCAGTGAGATTATTAATATTAATATTAAATTGAAAGATAATTTCATTATATAATTTTAACAGATATATAGAAAAATTCTAACCTTTAAGCTATTGATTTAAGCTTTAGGTAATTAGTAAAGTTATGAGGTAATTGTTTACCTTTAATCTCTATAAGTGAATAATTACTTTTATTTTCAAATATTTTTTTTAGCAGTTGATTTGTAAGGTGATGTCCACCTTGTGAACACCTTAAAGATCCAATAATTTTGTATCCAGATAAATATAGATCGCCCATACAATCAAGTATTTTGTGGTTTACAAATTCCAGTTCATTTCTTAATCCTGCCTTATTTAAAATTTTTTCATTTTTAATTACTATCGCATTATCTAAACTGCCACCCTTACCTAGATTTAGTTTTCTTAATTTTTCTATGTCTTCAAATAAACAAAATGTTCTAGAATTAAAAATCTCTCCTAAATTATCCTCAAAAACATTTATTTTATTTCTTTGCTTACCAATAATATTATTTGAATATTTTATTTCGAAATCTATATCGCTTGAAACATTAGATTTATCTATCACTATAAACTTTTCTTTTTCTTTAACACTAATCTGTTTATTAATTTTAATGATTTTAATTGGGTGATCGCTGTTTTTAAGACCTATTCTTGAAAAACTTTCAATAAAAGATTTAGCTGATCCATCTAAAATAGGCACTTCTTGAGAGTCAATTTCTACTATAGCGTTGTCAATACCAAAGCCATAAAATGCACCCATCAAATGCTCAATAGTTGAAACTTTAATTCCATGCTCGTTTGATATTGTTGTACATAGAACTGTATCTGTCACATTATTATATAATGGATAAATTAAATTATTTTTTTTTATATCTATTCTTTTAAAGACTATTCCTTCATTTGGTAATCCAGGTAGAATACGCATATTAACATTTACTCCAGAATGAATTCCGATACCTGAAAAATGTAATTCTTTTGATAATGTTTTTTGTGTTAACAAAGACATCAACAATTTATATAAAATTAATGGTTTTTTAAGTACTCAAGAAATATTTCAAGAAAATACAATTATTTATCAAAAAAATTGAAAAATTTTTCAAAAATTCCTTGTTTTTTCTTACTTAATTTTGGTAATTCGAAATTACTTATGTGATTTTTTAGACCACAATTGCAAATTTGAACATCAGTCTCAGAGTAATAATTAATTGATTTGAAGCCAAATCTATCATTTAAATAAAAAGAATTATTGTTAAATAATTTAGATCCCTCTCCAATCAAAAATAATTCAGTTTCTTCTAAAATGTGTTCTCGATTATCAATTTTTGATTTTCTAAATGTCAGATCTATAATTTCTTGAACTCTGTATAAAATAACTTTTTTTAATAAATCAATTGAAATATTTTTTTTTATAATATCATTAAATATAGTAAAATTTTCTTCTGTTTTATTATCATATGAAAACTCAGTTTCAGTTTTATTAAATGATTTCTTTAATTTTTCTGCATCTTCTTCAGAAATTTTAAAGATATTTGATATATCCTTTGTTATATGTGAGCTACCTATTGGAATTGTTTTTATAAATTTTAATTTTGTTTTCTCAAAAAAAATGAGTGACGATCTTCTCAATCCAATATCCAAAAAAGATACTTTATCTTTACTTAATTTTTTTGCGTACGATTGAGATTTTATGTAAGATGAACAAAGTATATTAATAATACCTAAATTATTTTTAGTAAAATTTTCTTTTATTTTCTGTATTAATTTATTTGGGAAACAAATTAATTTAAAGTCTACTTTCAGATTATGAGCTGTTACTTCATCACTTGGGATTTCATCGAATTTTTTTTTATTATCGGTTATGCATTGATCCATAATTATATGAGATATATAATAATCATTATAATGAGAACCAATTATTTGATTTAACTCTAGTATAAGAGCTTCATATAATTTTCTTATTTTTTCTTTTCTCTCTAAATTTTTTGATAAAGATATATTTATGGTGAATAATTCAGCTGTATCTAAAATTAATATAATGTCTTCAATATGATATGAAAACTTTTTTTCAGCATTTTTTATAATTTTATTAATTACTTCAAAATGATTTTTAAAGTCATAATCAAGAAATACATTTTTAGAGTCTGAGAATTTTTCTTCAAGATTTAAATCAAAAGTAGAAAATCGAATTTTAGAATTACCAAAATCAATTATATTAAAAAAACTTTTTTTATTCATTTCTCAAAATTATTCTATTTTCAATTCTTAAATCAATGGTTGTATTTGAAGTTATTCTATTAACCGATTGTAATTTTTTAAATAAATCAATTGCCTTAGATATATTTTTGCTAGGCAATTGAATTACAACTTTATTTTCAAAATATAAATCCCATCTATTATTTTTATGAAAATAATATTTAACTACTTTATTTATATCAATATTGTGGTTTAAAAGTTGTTTTTGAAGAAGAATATAATCAGCTGAATTAAATTTTCCAAAAATAATAGGTAATTTTTTTTCAGTAGGTATATTATTTGCTAATATAAAGTTCCCATTTAATCCTACAAAATATTTTTTTTGATTTAAGTAAGTAATTGCTATTAGGTCGGTTACTTTTGTTTTTATGTTAATAGTTGAAGGATATTTTTTTTCAATAATTATGCTTTCAATAAATTTAAGTTTATTTAATTTTTCTAAAATTGTTCTTTTATCAATTAGGAAAATATTTTTACCTATTAAAAAACTAGTATCTAATAAAATTAATTCGTTTATTTCATTCCTAGAATTATCAATCTTAATTTCGCTAATCTTAAAAATATTTTTGAAATTATTGATTAAATTATTATTAAAAATAGTGGATAGAAATATAAATGAAACAAAATAAAAATATATTTTTTTTTTATTTATTAATTGAAGCATCTTCCAAAATTTTTATTATCAAATTTTTGAAAGT
>MDTE01055637.1_pt1 | contig 10652 bp, 8 predicted proteins | sample 811231 | NCBI WGS metagenome assembly MDTE01 (sample SAMN05326651, study PRJNA326480) | marine metagenome | isolation source: seawater | place: Indian Ocean: Red Sea | collected 2010 | reverse complement strand
GACCGTTGATGTCCGTAACAATGCGGATTCTTTGATTCATACAACAGAAAAAAATCTTTCAGAATTTGGTGAGAAAATTTCGAATGAGGATAAAACACAGGTTGAATCAGCGTTAAGCGAACTAAAAAGTGCGATTGATGGCGATGATCCGGATATAATTAAAGCGAAGTCTGAAGCGTTAGCCCAAGTCTCTATGAAACTGGGTGAAGCCATGTATAAGGCAAGTCAAGAAGAAGTAGCTAAAGGGGAGCCTTCAGAAGAAAAAAATGACGACGAACCAGTTGTCGATGCGGAATTTGAGGAAGTTGATCCGGACGAGCATAATAACAAAGAAGACAAAAAACAGTAAAACAATAGATAACGTCGAATTCTTTGAGGTTTTCGTTAACGTATTTACTCATTTCGCAGACATGAGAAGCCTTCAACAAGAGCTGACCAAAGCAATTTTAGGGAGCAAGCATGCCCAAGCGAGATTTCTATGAAGCCCTCGGAGTAAACCGCAGTGCGAATTCTGAAGAAATAAAAAAAGCTTATCGCAAGCTTGCTATGAAATATCACCCTGACCGCAATCCGGATAACGCTGAGGCAGAAAAAAGTTTTAAAGAAGTTAGCGAAGCTTACGAGATCTTGAAAGATGATGAAAAGCGAGCAGCATATGATCGCTTTGGACATGCTGCGTTTGAGCAGGGTGGCCAAGGAGGCGGTGGGGGCTTTGGTTCGGGCTTCGCTGACATCTTTGACGAAATGTTTGGTGCGTTTGGTGCGGGGGGTAGGAGTCACACAAATTCAGGACAGGGTTCGGATTTACGGTTTAATATGGAAATAGATTTAGAGGAGGCTTTCACTGGCAAAAAAACAGATATTCGTGTTCCGGCATCGGTACTGTGCGGGGACTGCAGTGGAAGCGGTTCAGAGGGCGGGGCTCGGCCCGGGGCTTGCTCAGGTTGTGGTGGCGCTGGAAGAGTACGTGCTCAGTCAGGCTTTTTTACTGTTGAACGAACGTGCCCAAATTGTGGTGGGACAGGCCATATGATAAAGGATCCCTGCACCTCTTGCGGGGGGCAGGGGCGTGTTAACAAAAAGAAAAATCTTTCAGTTAATATTCCCCCCGGAGTCGAAGATGGAACCAGGATACGTTTGTCAGGTGAGGGTGAGGCAGGTGTCCGTGGCGCCCCTCCAGGGGATTTGTATATTTTTCTTGCTGTTCGACCCCATCGATTTTTTCAACGGGAAGGTGTTGATATAAACTGCCGTGTCCCAATCCCAATGACGGTAGCTGCACTAGGGGGTGCAATAGAAGTCCCTACCGTTGAGGGGAAGCTAGCTAGGGTGAATATTCCAGAGGGAACTTCCACTGGATACCAATTACGCCTGAAAGGAAAGGGCATGAGTGTTCTCCGAAGTAAGGCTAGGGGAGACATGTTTGTGCAAACCATTGTTGAGACACCAGTAAACCTCACAAAAAGGCAAAAAGAGATTTTAAAAGAATTTGCTGAAAAGGGGGGAGGAAGTAAAAAGCACAGTCCACAATCACAGGGGTTTTTTGATAAAGTAAAAGAACTTTGGGAAGACTTGAGCGAGTAAAATTTCTTAGGTGTTTAGGTCACCCGTACTTCCGCGAGTTCCTTGGGCTATAAAGGGGGCACTATGAAAGTTGGAGTTGTTGGTTGTTGGGGCCAAATGGGGCGTATGCTGGTAGCTGGTGCCATAAATGACGATAGGATAGAGTTTGTAGGGGGCACAGAACATCCAGAGAGTGCGCTAGTTGGACAAGACATAGCCACCTTGTTGGGGCTAGACAAAAAACCAATTTATATTGGTAGTGACCCGTTATCACTGTTTCAAGATTCTGATGTAATCATAGATTTTACAGCCCCCGCTGCTACTGTAAATCACGCTAAACTAGCTGCTGAAACTAGCACCGCATTAATAATTGGCACAACCGGCTTATCTGACGAGGATCAAATGTATATTAATAATGCAGCATTAATGGCTGCTATTGTACAGGCTGGTAATATGAGTATGGGCATTAATTTGCTAGTCGGTATTACAGAGAAAGCGGCTAAAATACTTGGCGAAAGTTGGGACGTTGAGGTGCTTGAAATGCATCACCGGAAGAAAGTTGACGCACCCTCAGGTACGGCGCTTATGCTAGGTGAAGCAGCGGCTAGTGGTATGGGGGTTAAGCATAGTGAGAAAGCTCTTTTTGGTAGAAAGGGGCGGACTGGCCCCCGGCCTGATGGCGAGATAGGGTATTCGGTTCTCAGGGGAGGAGACGTGGTTGGAGATCATAGTATAATATTTGCCGGGTATGGTGAACGCATAGAGTTTACTCATAAAGCCAGCGATCGGGCTCTTTTTGTAAAGGGGGCCCTCCGAGCTGCTTTATGGATTGGCCAAAAAGAGCCTGGTTTATATAGTATGCGTGATGTGCTTAATTTAGATTGACTTTTTCCCTGAAGCAATATCATCAAAGCGTCGACTAAAAGTCCGAGGTTAACTGATAACCAGATGCCAGATTTTTTGAACTGTGATTTCTTATCTTCTTCAGCTAAGAGGCCAAAGTGAGTGCTTAGCTGGTTGGGACATTTTTATTGCGAGCAATTGCATTTATAAAACAAGAGTTTAAGGACTGGTTGCCACGAGTTTGGAAAAAAGTCACCCTGTGGGTGTGTTTGTCTGTTTTGTCTGGATAAAGATAGAAATCTAGAGTGCAGCTGATAAGCTTGTACTGCCAATATATTGCAGGTGGATCGTGTCGAGCTAGATCGGGCTCGCCCAATAAATCAGAAACTTCTGTCAATGCCATCCCGGAAAGAGTCTCTATATCTGGGTAGGAAGCTGCAATCGAAGATTCCAGCGTGCTACTTTGGGGCGGTAGCTTGTTGGGCCTAGGCGGGGTTATATCCTGGTTGATTGCGGGTTCAGGAGAAAAAACAGCCGTGCTTTGTTTTTCAGAAACCTTTGCGACTTTAGTCTTTAAGGTATGCGAATGCTTTTTGCAGTTAACAAGACCAAATAATACACAACACAGAAAAAAGAGCCGAAACCCGTAGGTCAATTGCATTAGGTGTTCCTTTTTTTTGCTGCTGGGGACTTTTTATGGCTATTTTTAGGGTCAGCTTGATTGTCGCTAGTTTCATCGAATGACGTTGGGTCAAGGGTTTTCATTTCCCCGGCTACCTCCCCACCAGATTCTATTACAATGCGCCCATATCGGACTTTGCCAAAAATTCTACCGCCTGATCTAACTATCAGGCGATCTCTTGCTGTTAAGTCACCCTCAAAGCGGCCACTTATATCGGCAACTTCAACTTCGGCTGAGCCTTTGTATCGCCCGTCACTAGAAATTTCGAGCACGCGTGCCCCCGGCAGGGTAATCTCGACATATCCTTCAATTATTAGATGATCGCAAGACGTAATCTCACCACGCAGCTCAATAGAACGACCTACGATTAATGTTTTACTGTCAATATCCGAATTGCGTTGGGGATTAAACTTTCTGTCAGGACCTCTAGGGATTTCAGTTTTACGTGTTCCATGTGGTTCAAGTTGAAAACTTGATGAAACAGGAGGTTTGTTTGGTACATGTGAGCCTTTCTTTGAGAAGGGTTTTAGAGGAGGTGCTAGCTCGCTATTAGTGTTCGAGGCGTCATCGGACTCAGAATTTTCCTCGGTACTTTTGTCGGTTTTTTTATTGAACATTTCTAGCCCCCTTTTTAAGTTTTAGCAGAAAACGTTATGATAATCTAACGCTTTGATCGGCTTTCCAGTAATGGAAAAGGTGCACCATTGTAACCGCTCCGACTACAGGAGCAAAAAGATTAATCAAAGGAACAGTTTGCATAAACACAATTATAACGCCTGCAGCAAATATTTGAATCCGTTTCGATCTTTTAATAATATCTACATCTTTTGCACAAAAATGACGATTCGCAATAATTTTAAAAAGTTCAAGTCCATGTAGATATCCGTTAATTGTAAAATAGACAAAAGGAAAAACGGGCAACACAAGCAGAAAAGGCAAAATGGCGATATTTAAAGTTACTAAAATACAAAAAAACTTTAGGCTAGTGGTTAAAGAGGAAATTAGGGATTGTTTATCTATTTCTAGTTTAGGGGAATAGTGTTTTTTTTCAACAGCGTAAGCTATATCCTCAAGATAAAAATTAGTAATGGCTGTTACAGTTGTAGGGAAAAAAATTAAAGTAAGTGCAAAAGATGCGAAAAAGCCTAGGAATTTAATTATTGGTGTGAGCCACCCAATTTTTGCAACACTGATTGTATCAATTAAAGCAATAACGCCAAAAAAAATTATAAGAAAAATAACTATAGATATATAGAATGCTAGCCAAAGATATTTTTGCAAGCGTAGCCCAGCAATATCATTCAATGAATTAACAAAAACACGTAACATCATGTATTTATGGAAGTATTAAAAAATTTCATGTGTTGGGGTTAATGACGACAAGTTAACAAACGAGGGTCTCAAACACGCAAATATAGTATATAATTATTGATTTCAATGTAGTATAGTAGAATAATAAGATGATAATTAATAAAAGTCTATAAATAGTTGTTTTTTATTGATTAATGCGGTTTTTCATCTGTGTAGATAAGATCCGTTTGGTCAAGTAAATAGATAGGCTTTAAGTGCCTCTCGGGGTACTCAAAAAATGAATGATAAAACTGTTTTCGTATCGATCTTACTTTAGTGCATATACTGGGAAATGCTAGTATGAGATTGTAGGTAAATTAAATATAAATTTTGATCAGCGGCTTTAAAATCTATTAGATGTGATAAATGCAAATTTTTATCAAAAAGTATGTTTTAACTCCCCTTTATTATTTTGTGAAATAATTCAGTGATATTTTTTTATGACTAATAAAAATTACGACGTTAAGTTTTCGCCGATAGATAAAAAAAATATCTGGCATCCAGAAATTGAAACTTCCCGATTTTGGCGTTTTTTTCCTGGCGCGATGCGGCGACGTTGGTGGTTGTTTCGTCCGTTTGATCTAGTTGCCAGGAATTTACCAGTGTTTTTTAAACGAAAGGGCGTTTTAGTTGTTCGCATGGACGGCATTGGGGATATGACCTTATTTCGGCAATCTCTAGAGCATTATGAAGAGGCTTTTGGTGTTTCGAAACAAGATATTACCATTCTTGGGTGTAAAAGCTGGGCCACCATCGCCAAACAAATTTTTGAAGGTTACCAGATAATTACAATAAATGAGCATGCTTTTGCTAAGAAAATACTTTATAGATTTTTTGTTTCAGTAAAAGTGCGGCTGCTAGGTGTGGCTGTAGCTGTATGTGATTCATACTTTCGTCGAGCATTGATGGCTGATAGTTTAGTTTGGGTCTCTGGTGCACCTAAGATGGTAGTAAGCTATCCATATATAAGTGAAACGACACGTTCAGAGTTTAAGTATTACTTGAGCCAAGCACATCTTATAATAAACACCGGTGATTACCCAACTCATGAAATTGTTAGGCATGCACGATTTGTTTCTGCGTTGTTAGGACGTGATATAATGCCAGAATTTCCAAAAATCAATTGGGTTGCAAATACACCTACAATATTTCGAAAGCTTGAAAATTATGTTATATTAGTTCCAGGTAGTAACGAATTTGGTCGACGTTGGCCTTTGGAAGGCTACAAAACACTTGCAGAAAAATTTGCAGGAGTAGGCTTTAATGTCCTTATTGTTGGGCACGTTTTTGATAATTTTACGTGGCCGGTATTTTCTCAAACTGAGGATGGAGCTCAAATAACAAATTTAACGGGAAAAACATCCTTGCCCGATTTATTATACTTACTAAAAAATGCAGCATTGGTAGTTTCCAACGATACTGGAACCGCTCATCTTGCCATAGGGCTTGGCGCGCCAACAGTCGTTCTAGTTGGAGGGGGGCATTTTTCAAGCTTTTTTCCCTACCCGCCTAACTTAACGCCTTCTACCACACGATTTATAAGTTATAAAATGCCGTGTTATCACTGCTTTTGGCGTTGTACAAAACGAGATAGCAAAAGAAGCCCCTTTCCATGTATTGAATCGATAGGTGTAGAACAGGTATGGTCCGAAAGTAAAAAAATATTGTCTGCGGATTCAGCTTGAGAGTTATTACAAAAAAATGGCTGGAAGCCTTCCAGATATATTTGGATCGAAGAGTTTTATCGATGGTTTTTCTTGGCCTTTCGAGCGGGATACCCTTTGGTGTTTTAGCTGAACCCTTAACAGCCTGGTTATTTGAGGGGGGGGTTAGTAAAAGTAGTATTGGTTTGTTTGCGCTAGTAAGTTTACCTTATTCACTAAAGTTTTTGTGGGCCCCTTTAATTGATCATATTTCCCTTCCTTTAATCACCCCTTTATTTGGACGACGTCGCGGGTGGGTGTTGGTTACCCAGGTTTTTTTATTGATTTCAATTATTGCGCTGGGACACAGTAACCCGAAGGACAGTTTATTAGCTGTGGCCGGATTTGCGGTTATAGTAGCCTTTGCATCGGCTAGCCAAGATATTGTTATTGATGCTTATCGGGTGGAGATCTTAGATAGGAAACATCTTGCTGCAGGTGCGGCGACTATAGTTCTTGGGTGGCGTGTTGGGCAGGTGGGTGGCGCAGCAGCGGGCCTTGTTTTTGCAGATATGTTGCCATGGAATTTAGTGTTTGTAGGCATGGGGTTATTAATTATTGTTGGCATAATCACTATTTTGCTGAATCCAGAGCCTTCCGCTCCTTCTTCTCCGGCTCCAACTATATTAGGGAAGTCAATAAAAACCTTTGTTGAAAGCAAGAAACAGCTTCCTCCAAAGATTCTTAAGGCGGGAATCTGGTTTTATAGTGCATTTCTTTTCCCTTTTCTTGAATTTATGTCTCGGCCAAGTTGGCTCCCAATATTCTTTTTTATAATGTTTTATAAATTTGGTGATGCTGTTCTATCAGTTATGAAAATTCCATTTTTTTTGGAAATCGGATTTTCAAAAACAGAAATTGCTGGTGTTGCCAAGATTTTTGGCTTCAACGCTATAGTTGCAGGTGGTTTTTTAGGTGGTATTTTACTTGCTAGGCTAGGTATTCTCCGTGGTCTCTTTGTGTGCGGTCTATTGATGGGGGTTTCAAATTTGATATTTATCCTTCAAGCTTGGACTGGTAGCAATTTAAGTATGCTAGCACTAACTATTGCAGTTGAGAACATTACTACTGGGATGGGGACAGCGGCATTTGTAGCCTATCTTTCGAGCCTATGCAGTACTGCCTACACAGCAACACAATACGCACTTTTAACTTCTTTAATGGCGTTTTCTCGTACAGTGATGGCATCTGGTGCTGGATGGCTTGCGGATAGAATGGACTGGGTTTCTTTTTTTATATTTACTACTATAGGGGCAATTCCAGGCTTGATGCTTCTGGTATATATTATGAAAACTTCACCCCAGTCAGAAAACATTAACTAAGGCCGTTAATAATGCAAGTGAAGCCAAACCTTGAAAAAGAAAGTGATCCTAAAACTAAAAATATGACTATAACGCCGATGATGGCACAGTATCTTGAGATAAAGAAAGAACATCCAGATCACCTTTTATTTTATCGTATGGGGGATTTTTATGAATTGTTTTTTGATGATGCGGTTATAGCGTCGGCCGCTCTGGACATTGCTCTTACAAAGCGCGGTCAGCACCTTGGATCTGATGTTGCGATGTGCGGTGTTCCTGTCCACAGTCACGAAAGCTATCTAAATAAACTTGTAAAAAAGGATTTCCGGGTAGCAATTTGCGAACAGCTTGAGGATCCAGCGGAGGCCAAAAAACGGCATGGAGTCAAAAAAATCGTGAAGCGCAATGTTGTACGCGTTATCACCCCCGGAACTATAACAGAAGAAGCACTTTTAGATTCACGCCGTAACAATTATCTAGCTGCTTTAGCTGCTATTAACGCTAAATTAGGCCTTGCTTGGATAGATGTTTCAACAGGGGACTTTTTTTCGCAACCTGTTGAAAATGATGAGCTTTTTGCTGCTTTTGCTCGTTTAGACTTGGGGGAGCTATTAATCGACCAGAAAACCTTTGAACAAACTTCACTCATCCAACAAGACCGCATAAAAGCTGCAATCACTATTCTGGACCCAAATAATTTTGACAGTCGCAATAGTGAGGAGCGTTTGTGCAATCTATACAAAGTAAAAACATTAGAAGCGTTTGGGAATTTTTCACGTGCGGAGATAGCGGCCGCCGGTGCTGTGATAAATTACATAGAGTTAACACAAAGGGGAGGGCTGCCACATATTTCCGTTTTGCGGCCCTTAACTGATGGACATATCTTAAAGATGGATTCAGCAACCCGAAGAAACCTTGAGCTGACAGCAACGTTGTCTGGAGATAAGGAGGGAAGCGTCCTATCGACTGTTGACCATACCATAACAGGAGCCGGGGCCCGTTTGCTTGCGTCTAGGTTGGCATCGCCACTGACCAACATTGAAAAGATAAAAACTCGACTACAGGCAGTTGATTTTTTCGTTAAGACAGACAATGTTCGCGATCAAATAAGAGGTTTTCTCAAAAAATGCCCAGATATCCAGCGTGCACTTTCACGTATAGCTCTTAATAGGGGCGGGCCTAGAGACCTGTCAGCTATAAGGGACGGTTTATCGATGGCAGAACAAAGTAAAACTCTCTTATCTGGCAGCTCAGATCTTGGCTTACCGTTAGAAATAAAGGCCAGGATTTATGAACTGGGCAGTCACCATGATCTTATTGATGAATTAACAAAAGCTCTTTCCGACGATTTACCAACTTTAGCTCGAGAAGGTGGCTTTATAGCTCCAGGTTTTTGCGATAAACTTGACAAAACAATTAATTATCGTGACGAAAGCCACCAATTAGTCGCTGAACTCGAGAGCAGGTATTCAAAGCAGACAGGTATTAAGACACTTAAAATCAAGCATAACAATATTTTAGGGTTTTTTGTTGAAGTATCGTCTAAGCAGGCAGAACAGCGTTCTATCCAACAAAATTCTATTTTTATTCATCGGCAAACAATGACTAATACTGTTCGCTACACGACCGTTGAGCTTACCGGATTCGAAACTGAAATTGCCCAGGCCCGTGAAGATGCCTTAAATTTTGAATTAAAAATATATGCTTACCTGGTCGAAAAAGTACTTTCCCAAAAAGTTTCAATTTCTCAAGCATCTAGAGCACTAGCATGCCTTGATGTTGCGTCTAGCTTGGCTTTTTTGGCAACAGAGTTGGATTATGTTTATCCAACTATAACCGAAGATTTTGATTTGTTTATAAAAGGTGGTCGCCACCCGGTAGTTGATAAGTTGTTACGGAAAAGCGGGAGCCAGAAATTTGTAGAAAATGACTGTGAACTTAATGCAAATAAGTTGGACAACAACGGTCGTGTTTGCCTGCTTACAGGGCCAAATATGGCGGGAAAAAGCACATTTTTGCGACAAAATGCCCTAATTGTCATATTGGCTCAAATGGGGTCGTTTGTTCCGGCACGTGAAGCGCGCATTGGCGTAGTCGATCACTTGTTTTCTCGAGTTGGTGCATCAGATGACATAGCTCATGGGCGCTCCACTTTTATGGTTGAAATGGTTGAAACAGCAAGCATTTTGCACAATGCGGGGCCACGGTCATTTGTTATTCTCGATGAAATCGGACGAGGTACAGCTACTTACGATGGATTATCGATTGCGTGGGCTGTTGTTGAACATTTATGTAACGTAAACAAGAGCAGAGCTATTTTTGCTACTCATTTTCATGAACTGGCAACCTTAGTAAATCAAATAGATTGTCTTTTTGGGCAAACAATGAAGGTTAAGGAATGGAACGGGGATGTTGTATTCTTGCATGAAGTTACCCCTGGCATGGCAGACCGGTCTTACGGGATACACGTTGCCCGGCTGGCTGGTCTACCTAAAAAAGCAACTGATCGGGCAGAGACACTATTAGTAGAATTAGAAAATAGTCAGGAAGGGAGACCGTCCAGGTTATTTGCCGACAAGCTACCCTTATTTGAAGATAAAGTTTTAGCACCTGTCAGCAACAAATTTTCCCCTCTAGAAGAAAAGCTTCGTAATATTGACCCTGACCAATTGACCCCACTTGAATCACTTGAACTTATATATGAGCTGTGGAAAATGACTAAATCATGAAACCAAGCGTTCCCGATTAAGATTAGAAATTTAGGCATCCTAATCCAAAGTGCATTTATGCTAATTCTTAATATTAGCTGTCTTGGAAAAAGTCAGCTAACATTTAATAGAAATGGTTGCGTGTTTAAGAAATACAATCTTGTTTCGAAGCAAAGACCCGGTCTCGTTGAAAGCTTGCTGCCTTTTGTGAGTGCAGTTTATTCTTTTTCGGTTTAATAAATTCCTAGAATAGTTATGATGCAAAACATTGAATTTCCCCGAAGAGTAATCAATCGCAAATCATTAATTGTTGAACTTAAGTCACATGTTTCTGAATGTAACCTAAAATCGGAACTGCAAAAGAAAGTAATATTATCATTACGCAATGCGATCGTGGGAGGACGAACCGAAATTCAGCAAAGATTCCTTAAGGGAAGATTGAGTGGCATTGAGGCCGCTAATACACAATCATTCTTAGTGGATCAAATTGTTAGAACGCTTT
>MDTE01084966.1_pt1 | contig 10654 bp, 10 predicted proteins | sample 811231 | NCBI WGS metagenome assembly MDTE01 (sample SAMN05326651, study PRJNA326480) | marine metagenome | isolation source: seawater | place: Indian Ocean: Red Sea | collected 2010 | reverse complement strand
TTCTTTTTTCAAGATATACACCTCAGCCTTAAACTTAGAGTGAGGAGTAACAGAGCCTGGCTTACAAATAACCATACCTCTTGAAATATCAGTTTTTTCAATACCTCTTAGAAGAATACCAGCGTTATCACCAGCTTCTCCTTTATCAAGAATTTTTCTAAACATCTCGATACCTGTTATTGTAGACTTTAGCTTTTCAGCACCCATACCGATAATATCAACCTCATCACCTGAGTTAGCAATGCCGGATTCAATTCTTCCAGTTGCTACAGTACCTCTACCAGTTATTGAGAATACATCTTCAATTGGCATTAGAAAGTCTTTGTCTATATCTCTTTTAGGAAGTTCTATCCAGCTATCAACACCCTCCATCAGTTTCATTACGCTTTCAACCCATTTTTGCTCACCATTTAGAGCACCAAGAGCAGATCCAAGAACTACTGGAGTATTATCTCCATCATAGTCATAAAAAGATAGTAAATCTCTAACTTCCATTTCAACTAATTCGAGAAGTTCAGCATCGTCAACCATGTCAGCTTTATTTAAGAAAGCAACAATTCTTGGAACACCAACTTGTCTTCCTAATAATATGTGCTCTCTAGTTTGAGGCATTGGACCATCAGTTGCAGCAACAACTAATATAGCACCATCCATTTGAGCAGCACCAGTTACCATGTTTTTTACATAATCAGCGTGACCAGGACAGTCTACATGAGCATAGTGACGGTTAGCCGTTTGATATTCAACATGTGATGTGTTAATAGTAATACCACGCTCTTTTTCTTCAGGTGCGTTATCAATTGAATCAAAGCTTCTTGCTTCAGAGTATCCAGCATCTGCTAATACCTTTGTAATTGCAGCTGTAAGTGTAGTTTTTCCGTGGTCAACGTGACCGATTGTACCAATGTTTAGATGGGGTTTCGATCTGTCAAAAGTTTCTTTAGCCATAACAGTATATTTTTCTTGTTTTTTTACGAGCTGCAAATTTATAATTTTTTTCTTAGAAAATTACTTATTTATTTTTTTTTTTTAGATGTTTAGAGAAAATCATAAAATTTATTAAGTTTATAAGTAAATACAATGCTTTGAAAAGAAGGAATTTTATCAATAATGTTTTTATTTCATCATTAGGATTAGGTTCAATGGGGTCGATAAATCCATATAAATATTTTTCTGCATTCCCTTATAAACTTTCATTAGCCCAGTTCTCTTTGGCAAGGTATACCTCTCAGGAGGGATATGATGTTTATTCTTTTGCAGAAACCGCTCATAAATTAGGCTTTCAAGGATTGGAGTATATGTCTGTTTTGTATAAAGGTGGTTTTTTTCAACCTAATAGTAGTTTTGGATTAGCTGAAGCAAAAAAAGTTGCAAAAGAATCTCTTAAAAGGTCTAATGATTATGGTTTAAAAAATTTATTGATTATGGTGGATGGAGAAGGTAATCTAGCAAATAAAGACAGAAAATATAATGATAATTCAGTTGAAAATCATAAAAAATGGATCGATTGTGCAAGTGAGATGGGATGTCATTCAATTAGAGTTAATTTGGATAGTGATGGTTCTTTAAATGATTGGACAAATAATTCTGTAGAAAGTTTGAATAAACTTTGTGAGTATGCTAAGTCGTTTGGTATAAATGTAATTATAGAGAATCACACAACATATAGTGGATCTGGTGGGGAAAGTTATGCTGCAAATCCAGATTACATAATAAATGTTATTAAAAAAGTTGATTACGATAACATTGGAACTCTTGCTGATTTTGGTAATTGGTGTCAATCATTTAAAAAGAGAGATCGCTCAGAATTAATTTCTAGATTTAGAGATAATAATCAAAAAGATGATGAACCAGAGGTAAAAACAACTTCAATGTATTTCTCTACATGTGATAAAATGTATGACATTTATGAGGGCGTTTCAAAATTGTTACCATATGCAAAAGCTGTAAGTGCTAAGGTTAATAGCTTTGATGAAAATGGAGAAGACCTTGATATAGACTATACCAAAATGTTGAAAGTTGTGAAAGATTCCAATTATTCTGGCTATATCAGTGTTGAACAGCAAGCTTCATATGAAGATAACATAGACCCAATTGAAGCAATTAACTTAACAAAGGAACTTCTATTAAAATCTTGGAATAAATTATCATGAAACTATTAAGTAAAATATTATCAGTAATCGTAGGTCTAACAGTTATAAATGTTTGGCTATTTAGGTCAGGTAAATCAACATCCTACAGAGGAGGTGATGCAAATAGCCTTATGGAAGAATTTATTGTGTATGGTCTAGGTGACTATTTTTTAACAATAGGTATTATAAAGGTAGGCCTTGCAATCCTTCTTATACTTAGTCTCTATTTTCAAAAATTAAGATTAATTTCAGCATCAGGAATTGGTATAATGATGTTAGTTGCCATATACATGCATTTCAGCGTCGGTGATGAACTTATAAAGTCTATGCCTGCATTAGTTATGCTTTTAAGTTGCCTCATAATAGCATATTCTTCAAAAAAATCATTTAGTTAATACATATTTTATAAGAAATCACAGATTTTAACAGCTAAATATCTATAAAATGAAAATTGGAAGCATTCAAAAATTTAATCTAATTAACTCAATTGCACTTATATCAATGTCAGCTTGGGGATATGTTGACACTAATTCATTTACAGCTCTAATTCCTGCATTTTTCGGAATTATATTACTCATTCTGGGAACAATGCTTACAAATGAAAAGCTAGTAAAATTATCTGCTCACTTAGTTGTCTTATTTACATTATTGATTTTACTTGCATTAGTCATCCAAGTATTGCCAGGTGTTTTTGAAAGAGGAGGAGTTGGATTGATTAGAGTTATCTTAATGATTTCAACATCGTCAATTGCAATGATTATTTTTATCAAAAGTTTTATAGAAAACAGAAAATCTCGTTAAAATTTAAATTCAATTTTTGTAAATTATAGGTATGAAAAAAATGGATAAATCATACCTAAAAAAAAAGATAAATAAGCTTAATAAAAAAATCCATAGAGCAGAGTCACAAGACGAACAAAATAAAGTTTGGTGGAGGAAAATGAAGCTAGATAAACTCAGAGAAAAATTATTAAAAATTGGCTAAATATGAAGAAGATACTTTTTATTTTAATTCTTGTAACTACATATTCATGTAGCTCAATTAGGTTTGATAATAGTTATTTAAGTTATTCAGGTTCTGAGATAGATAAAAAATTTAACAAATCTCAAAGAAATAATTGGCATAATCTTGATCTAAATTATGATTCTATTCCTGGAATGAGCGTAGAAAGAGCATATAATGAATTGTTAAAAAACAGAAAAGCCAAAAAAGTTATTGTTGCAGTAATTGATGCAGGTATAGATATAAACCATGAAGATATCAAAGATGTAATATGGGTAAATAAAGATGAAATTCCTGATAATAATATTGACGATGATGGTAATGGATTTATTGATGATATTAATGGTTGGAATTTTTTAGGAGAATCCTATAACGAAACCCTTGAGATGACAAGGTTGATTAGAGATAACTTGATTAAAAATCGAAGATATGATTCAGCTAAAAAAACAATCAAATCAAAATTAGATGACCGTGAGAAGAATATTGATTTTTACAATAATTTAATATCCCAAATTGAAAATGCATCTGAAATGATAAAAACATTTTTAGGAAAGGATTCTTTTTCTGATGAAGATCTTGAAAATATTATGACAAACGATAGCATAGTTTTAGATTCAAAAAAAATGATTCAATACTATAACTCAATTGATGTAGATGTTGATTATCTAAGAGAAGGTATTGAATACTTTTCTGATCAAATCAATTATCACTACAATATAAATTTTAATGGTAGGGATATAGTTGGAGATAATATTTATGATATTAATGATACAAATTATGGAGATTCTAGAGTTTTACATTCTAAAAAATCTGAGAATCATGGCACTCATGTAGCTGGTATAATAGCTGGAATTAGAAATAATAATGTTGGAAATAATGGTGTAAATAATAATCTAGAAATAATGGCGTTAAGAGCTGTCCCCAATGGTGACGAATATGATAAAGACATTGCTCTAGCAATAAGATATGCTGTTGATAACGGAGCCAGAATTATTAATATGAGTTTTGGAAAATCCTATTCTAGTAATCCTGAATGGGTTATCGATGCAATAAAATATGCTGATGAGAATAATGTACTGATCGTTCATGCTGCAGGAAATGATGCTGAAGATCTAGATGTTATTGAAAATGAAAATTATCCAAATGATCAGTATTTGGGAAAAGATGAATTTTCAGATAATTTTATTACTGTTGGCGCAAGTACAATAAATTATAATAAAAATCTGATTGCAAGCTTTTCTAATTATGGATCAGATAATGTTGATGTATTTGCACCAGGTTATAATGTTTATTCTCTTTTACCAGAAAATGATTATGAATCATTAAGTGGAACTTCTATGGCTGCCCCTGCTGTATCTGGAGTTGCATCTCTAATTCTTTCATATTTTCCAAGAATAACAGCCCAAAAATTAAAAAGTATAATTCTAGAAAGTGGCTTAAAAGTGGATATTAAAATAAATCATGATGAAAAAGAAAATATTTATCTTGATTCTATTTCAAAAACAGGTAAAATAGTAAATGCGTATAATGCTTTGATTCTAGCCTCAAGGAGTAAAAGAAAATAAGTTATTTATTTGCTAGCTGCCCACATGCGGCGTCAATATCTTTTCCTCTAGATCTTCTTACTGTAACTGTTATTCTGTTTTTTTCTAAAATGCTCTTGTATAAATTTATCATGTTATTACTGGCTGATTCAAATTGTGAATCTCCAATAGAATTATACTCAATCAAATTAACCTTTGATGGTAAAGATTTACAATAATTTACTAATGCATCAATATCCTTTATACTATCATTAATATCTTTCCATACAATATATTCAAATGTAATTTTTCTCTTAGTTTTTGTATACCAATAATTTAGTGACTCCCAAATATCATCAAGTGGAAATTTTGATGAAAATGGCATAATCTTATTTCTAGTTGCCTCAATTGCTGAGTGAAGTGATAATGCAAGGTTTACCTTGAGATTTTCATCTGCTAGTTTTTTTATCATCTTAGGTATTCCAGATGTTGAGACAACAATTCTTTTTTGTGAAATGTTTAATCCCTTGTCAGAGGAAATCATCTCAATAGATTTAATAAGATTATTATAATTCATTAATGGTTCACCCATCCCCATAAATACGATATTTGAAAGTGGACGATTAAAATATTGAAGACTTTGTTTATTAATTGTCACAACTTGGTCATAAATTTCATCAGGATTTAAATTTCTCATTCTTTTAAGCTTTGATGTTGCACAGAAATTACAATCAAGACTGCATCCAACTTGTGAGGAAACACATGCAGTTGTTCTATCTTCAGTTGGTATTAAAACCGATTCAACTGTATAATCATCAAATAGTTTAACAGCGTTTTTGATTGTCCCATCAGAGCTTTTTTGAATTTTATCAACTTCAATATGGTTAATAACAAAATTTTCATCGAGCACAAGTCTTAAGTCTTTTGAAATATTTGTCATATTAGCAAAAGTATGTGAGGACTTTTTCCAAATCCATTCATAAACTTGCTTGCCTCTGTAACTTTCAAAACCTTTTTTTACAAAGAATTCACATAGCTTATCCTCACTAAGACTTCTAATATCAATTTTCATTTCTAAGATAAAATTAAACTAATTAGTTAGATTTGCAGATATGAAAAATTCTTACGCTATTGTAACTGGTGCAACATCAGGAATAGGACTTGAGATTTCAAAAAATCTTGCTAAAAGAGGTTTTAACTTAATATTAGTTGCAAGAACATTAGAAAAACTAGTTCAAACTTCAAATGATTTAACTCAAGAGTTTAATATAAAGTGTGATTACTTTTCCTCTGATTTAACATTAATTGATTCACCAGATGAAATTTATCAGTTTACAAGACAAAAAAAATATCGTGTGGATATACTTATCAATAATGCTGGGTATGCCTTACCTAATGCTTTTCATAAAAATTCAATGGAAGATGAAGAAAAGTGTCTTAGAGTTCTGGGTACATCTGTTATTGCACTCACAAAAAAATATATAAATGATATGATATCAAATGGAGGTGGTAAGATTATGATCGTATCATCAGTTGCTGCATTTGCACCAGCTTCATCTCTTCAGTCTCTTTATGGGCCTGTTAAAACATTTATGAATAGATTTAGTGAATCACTAAGTTTTTACAATAAATACGGTATTACCTCAACGGCAGTTTGTCCAGGTTACACAGTAACAAACTTTCACACAGCCAGTGGTGTTCAAGCTGAAATGGACAGTGTTCCCCTTTTTTTAAAGAAAAGTGCAGAAAGAATTGCAGAAGAAGGAGTTGATGCAATGCTGAAAGGGAAAAAGATCTCAGTACCTACGAAAACATGGAAAGTAATAGTATTTCTTTTGAAAATCATACCTCATTCTATTTTTAGGTTACTTAGTGGATTACTCGCTCCAGGAAGATATGATGAAATTTAATAAGATTTCAATAGACCTCCATCAATTGGAATAGAAGCTCCATTTATGTAAGCTGCATTATCTGAACTAAGAAAAGAGATTAAATACCCATACTCCTGTGGTCTTCCTAGACGAGAGGCAGGAACTAGAGACTTCATTTTTTTAAGTACTTCAGATTCTGAAATATTCAACGACTTTGATTTTTCTTTATTTAATTCTTTAATTCTCTCAGTGTCAAAATATCCAGTTAAAATTGAATTTACAGTAATTCCATGTGGACCAAGATCTACAGATAGACTCTTTGCCCATGCAACTACAGCAGATCTTATACTATTTGACAAAACAAGATAATTTAGAGGCTCCTTAACTGAAACTGAGGTAACATTAATTATTCTTCCCCATTTATTTTTCTGCATGCCAGGAATAACTAATGACGTAGTATGAACAACACTTTTAAATAATAAGTCAAATGCCTCTTGATAAGAATCAATATTTTTTGATAAGGAATTTCCAGCAGGAGGCCCCTGAGTATTATTAATTAGAATATCTACCTGATTATTTTTTACATATTTTTCAATTTTAATTTTATAATCTTCAAATTTTGAAAAATCAACAACTAAATAACTATGATTACTTGAGTTGGGAAGTTGATCAACAATTTGTTTTAGTCTAGATTCATTTCTAGCCATAAGACAAACACTCGCTCCAGAATTTGCTAATTCAGTTGCAATACCTAGTCCTATACCTTTACTACTTCCCCCTACTAGGGCTTTCTTTCCTGTTAAATCTATTTTCATCCTAGGTCTTCTCTTTTTGGACAAAAAACATCCATTATTATACACTGGCTTAAAGCTCTACCTGAGTGAGGAACATTAGATGGTATTAGAAATGTAGATCCCTTAGAACAAATATTTTTTTTACCATCAATTGTAAATTCAAATTCACCTTCTATGACATGCATTAATTGTTCATTTATGTGATTATGTTCAGGTAGGCTAGCCCCTTTGTTAATCTCCCAGTATACCCAAGTAAAATCAGATCCATGGATAATTCTTCCATGAAAGCCTGGCATTATTTCATTTGAGTTTAATTCTTTTATATTCATTTTTAATTCTTAAAATTTTTTTATCATAATAAACCTAATAAATAAAAAAATGAAACCACTATAATAATAACAATAAAGAAACTAATTAAAATTCTTTTTGCCACCTTTATAGCAATACTATTTTTTTGTTTTTTTTGATTCACTTTTAAACTGTTGAACTTTAATTTTTTAAATTAAACAAAAATTCTAATTTTATGTATTAACTAGACAAAATCAATAAAACTTTTCAATTTTAATACTAATTAATGAGCGGGAATTTTGAATTATTAGATTATCTAATCTTTGGGCTTTATGCTCTAACTATATTGGGAATAGGTTTATGGGTCTCAAGAGATAAAAAAGGAAAACAAAAAAATGCTGAAGATTACTTCCTAGCGAGTAAATCTCTACCTTGGTGGGCAGTAGGTACTTCATTAATTGCTGCTAATATTTCTGCTGAACAATTTATTGGAATGTCAGGTTCAGGATTTGCTCTTGGACTTGCAATTGCCTCATATGAATGGATGGCAGCAATTACACTTTTAGTTGTAGGTAAATATTTTCTTCCAATATTTATTGAGAAGGGTCTGTATACAATTCCTGAATTTATTGAGAAAAGATATAGCACTAACTTAAAAACCATACTTGCAATTTTCTGGATTGCACTTTTTGTTTTTGTAAACCTAACAACAGTGTTATTCCTTGGTGGTAAAGCTCTTGATACCATAATTGGTGTTGGTGATGGAGCAATTTTGTTGAACAGTATAATTGGACTTGGTTTGTTCGCTGCAGCATATTCTCTGTGGGGGGGTCTTGCATCTGTTGCTTGGACAGATGTAATCCAAGTAATAATTTTAATTTTTGGCGGTTTATTAATGACATATTTTGCCCTTTTAAATGTGACAGATTCTGGAAGCTTTATTGATGGTTTAAAATATGTTTATGAAAAGGCACCTGAAAGATTCTCAATGATTTTATCAAAAGGAGAAATTATAAAACCAAATGGAGGTGATGCATGGTGGGATCTTCCAGGTCTTGCTGTATTGATTGGGGGTATGTGGGTTGCAAATCTATATTATTGGGGATTTAATCAGTATATTATCCAAAGAACACTGGCAGCTAAAAGTTTGGCTGAAGGACAAAAAGGTATTGTTTTCGCTGCTTTTCTTAAACTAATAATCCCTGTAATTGTTGTATTACCTGGAATAATTGCATATGTAATGAATATTGATGAGTCAGGATTTTTGACAGCTTCATCAGTTGATCCTGGTTTTATTGGTGCTGCAGGAAATTTTGCGAATGATAATGCTGCACCTTGGTTAATTAAAAACTTTATTCCAGTAGGAGTTAAAGGCCTTATACTTGCAGCACTTGCAGCTGCAATTGTTTCTTCATTAGCATCAATGTTAAATTCTACATCTACAATTTTTACAATGGATATATACAAATCTCATTTTAATAAAAAAGCATCAGATGCTAAGATGGTATCAGTAGGAAGAACAACTGCGGTTGTAGCATTAATAATTGCAATAATCATTGCCCCACAACTTGGAAGTCTTGGTCAAGTATTTATATTTATTCAGGAATACACAGGAGTTGTAAGTCCTGGAATCTTAGCTGTATTTTTGATGGGGTTATTTTATAAAAAAGCTACAAATAATGCAGCTATATGGGGTGCTATATTATCAATACCAATAGCAATGTATTTTAAAGTTGCACCAAAAGGATGGAATGAAGCTTCAATATTTGTTGAGCTTCCTTTTATGCATCAGATGGGATATACTTGTTTAGCAACTATAGCAATTATTACAATTATAAGTTATTTTGAAGGCAATCAAGATGATCCAAAGGGCATAAATCTTACAAAAAAATTGTTTGCAACAAATAAGACATTTAATATTGGAGCATTTAGCGTCCTTCTCATCACAGCATTCCTTTACGCAATGTTTTGGTAATTAAATATTATTTAATTAAAGACTTATATACTGCATCTTTAATCTGTTGCCTGATTGGGTATGGATTATTCATCAATTGAATAAGGGTAACAACAATTATCTCCTTTTCCGGATCAATCCAAAAAAAAGTACCTGCTGCTCCTGACCAAAAGTATTCTCCAACACTACCTGAAGACTTTAAATATTCCGGATCATTAATGATTCCAAAGCCTAAGCCAAACTTTATTGAATCTCCATACCAATTCTGAGGTTCTCCAGATGATCCTGTAAATTCAACTCCATTTGGTAGTTGATTTTTAATCATTAAATTTAGTGTCTCTTCATTAATTATTCTTGCACCATTAAGTTCTCCATTGTTTCTTAATGATTCTGCAAAAATCATAAAATCTTTAGCAGTTGAGACTAATCCTCCTCCACCAGACAAAAACTCTGGGTTATAATAGCTTCTACTACTGGGTTTATTAGAAAAATATTCATTGTTTAGCTTTTCAGCCTTTTTAGTTTTCTTATTATAAGAGTAGTTTGGAATAAATCTATCTCTTTTGTTAACTGGTACTTTAAAAAAAGTGTCCACCATACCTAAGGGATCAAAAATATGTTTTTTCAAATACTGGTCGAGGGATTCACCTGAAATTTTTTCAACTAAAACCCCTAATACATCAGTTGCAATTGAATAATAGAATTTCTCACCTGGTGAAAATCTTAACGGTAAATTAGAAACTTTACTAATAAAATCATCACTTCCTTTTGAGTCATAAAGTCCAGCATTATAGTATTTTTGATCAACTGGATGATATGTCCATCCGTAAGATAAACCAGCTGTATGGTTTAAAAGATTTTTAATTGTCATCATTTCTTTAGGATTCTTAAGTCTACCATCGTCTGACAAAACTTTTATTTTTGAAAACTCTGGTAAAAATTTTTCTACTGGATCGTCAAGTTGAAAAAGTTCTCTTTCATAAAGCTGCATTATAGCTAATGATACAATTGGTTTTGTCATGGAGTATATCCTGTATAGATCATTCATTTTTATTGCCTTATCTGATTCAAATTCTCTTTTACCAAAAG
>MDTE01008860.1_pt1 | contig 10655 bp, 8 predicted proteins | sample 811231 | NCBI WGS metagenome assembly MDTE01 (sample SAMN05326651, study PRJNA326480) | marine metagenome | isolation source: seawater | place: Indian Ocean: Red Sea | collected 2010 | reverse complement strand
TATTCGGAACTTTGGGTAGCGTTCTATTGGGTCAGGCGAATCCATTCCTGCGTCCCGGTTCCCAAAGCGCCCGTCCTCCCTCGGTGATCAAACCGGCGCCGCCTCCACCCCCTCCCAAGCCCCTTAATACGAATTTGGAACTACGGGGTTTTTTCAAGTTCGACGGGCAATGGTATTTTTCGATTTTCGACAAGGTCAAGAACCAGGGAGTCTGGTTGCAAAAGGGTGAACGTTTCGATGACGGGAAGGTGGAGATTGAAAGTTTTAATGAGGAAACGGAAATCGTGAAGATGAAAAATGGGCTGACCCTCAGCCTTAAGAAATCGGACAACAAGGTATTGCCCGTCCCAAGCGCAATGCCGGTGAAGAAACCTGCTCCCACGGGCAAGAAACCACCAATTCCCACCCGTACGAATATCGCCAAGCCTGCAACCGGTGGCCGCACTCTGACCATTCCTCCTCGAACGCCATCCATCCCTCAGCGTCCCAAATAGCGTATGGCCCAAGTGCATCCAGGAAAGCAGGACCAGGAAGGCTCTCTCGCATCGGAAGAAGAGAGCGCTCCTCTTGGTTTTGATTTGAATTTGTTCGAAGACGAGATGGATTGGTGGTCCGACTTGGCGGACCTTGACCGTTTGAACATTCTCGGTTCTCCCTTGGAGGATCGGGCTCGTTTGCTTGCCTCCAAGTTATCCAGTTCATTGGATGAAACCATGAGGGAGATCGGTGAGCGAACCGACTTCGATTATTTGGATGATTTCGAACTTCCGGAAAACCCGACCAAACTCCTGCCCTTGCGCTTGATTCATTCCTTTTGCTGCCTGCCGATCGAACAGCAAGAGAATGGAAAGCTTGAATTGGTCACGGTTTGGCCTCCCTCCCAGAGAATGAGTCGTTGGGTCTATGCGGTTTCCGGACAAACTCCGATCTGGAGCCTCGGTTCACCGGAAAAGATTTCCCGCGCAATCACCGAGAACTTCGGAATCGGAGCCGATAGTTTGGATGATTCCGACTTGGATGCGGAAGCCGACGAGGAAGCCCAGGACGATCTTGAGGATCAAAATGCGGCGATTATCCGATTCGTCAACGAAGTCATTCAGCGGGCCATCGTTGACCGGGCCACCGATATACATTTCGAGCCACACAAGGACACTCTGCAAATCCGTTACCGAATTGACGGTCAACTTGTTCCGGTCCGCGTGCCCGATAATTTGAGAAGTTTTCAGGATGCGATCATTTCCCGGATCAAGATCATGAGTGGGATCAATATTTCGGAAAAAAGAAGACCGCAGGGTGGGAGAATTACCTTTTCTCAGGGTCAGAGCGATTTGGATATTCGGGTTTCGACTTTACCCACGCTGTACGGAGAGAGCATCAGTCTTCGTTTGCTCAATGAAAAATCCCAACCTTTGTCGATGCAGGAGCTCGGTTTGCTGAGCATGGATGAACGAAATATTGTCTCGGTTTTGGAGAAACCTCATGGGATCGTTTTGGTTACGGGACCGACGGGTTCGGGAAAATCGACCTCCCTGACCGCATTTATTCGTCGTATCCATAAGCCTGAGAGAAGGATCATGACGGTCGAGGATCCGGTCGAATATGAAGTGGCGGGCATCAATCAGACGCAGGTCAATTCCGAGATCGGATTTACCTTCGCCAGCGCTTTGCGTGAGATTTTGAGGCAGGACCCCGACGTCATTATGGTCGGTGAAATCCGGGATCGGGAGACTGCGGATATTGCCATCCGGGCCTCGCTCACCGGACATTTGGTTTTGAGCACTCTGCACACCAACGACGCTCCGGGGGCCATTACCCGGTTGATTGACATGGAGATCGAACCTTTTCTTATCGCCTCCTCGGTTGAAATGGTCATTGCCCAAAGACTGGTACGCAGACTTTGCCGGTCTTGTGCCTCACCCGCCGAATTGACCGAGAGTGAACTGAAAGCGTCGCTTTCCCTGCTTGAGGTGGATCCCTCCGAGGTTGCCCATAAGGACAAGGTTCTGCAGTCGGTGGGATGCCCGAAATGTCAAAACTTGGGATATCGGGGTCGGGTTGGTATCTTCGAATTGATGAAAATGAGCGATTCCATCCATAGTCTCGTCATCAAAAGCGCTTCCGCTCCCGATATCAGGGAAGTTGCTCTGGAGGAGGGAATGAGTACCCTTCAGGGAAGTGGTTGGGCTCAGATCAAGCGTGGTTTGACCACCTTGGATGAAGTGATCCGTTACGCAGACGGTATGGTGGAGGAGGATTCACCCGTTATTTCCGCCTGATCCCGATGAGGAATTCGTTTTGCTGATGAAACCGGGAGGCAATTCATAATGGCGGATTTCAAATACGTTGCGGTTGATGCTCAGGGTAAGACCCAGTCGGGGGAGTTGACCGCCAAGGATGCCAAGGAAGCCCGCTCCTCCCTGCGCAAGCAAAGGCTTACGCCACTCAAACTTTCGATTGCGGGAGGAACCGAAAACTCCAAGAGGTCCCGCTCGCGATTGACCGCGAATTCATCGGCCGAGACCGATCGTTTCGGAAACGGTAAGACTCTTCGAAAAGGGAGCGCCAAAGGCGAGAAGATCGGACTGGAGTTTCTGAAACGATTGCATGAGCTTCATGGTAGTGGCATGCCGATTGCGGATGCGGTCAAGCTTTTGAATCACCGTTTGTCCGATCCCGGTCAACGCGAAATTGCAGGTTTCTTGTGGAAGGAGTTGGCGGAAGGAAGAACCTTATCCCGAGCGATGAGGCAATTACCCCAGTTTTTCAACGAATCCTCGACTTTTGTCATTGAGGCCGGTGAGGCGACAGGAAACGTCACCCCCATCCTTCAAAAGATCATCGTTCATCTCGAGGAAAAAAGAGAAATTCGCTCCAAGGTTTTGGGAAGCATGGTCTATCCCGTCTTCGTTGGTTTGGTGGCCTTCGGAGTGGTCTTGTTTTTCCTTTTCTTTCTTCTCCCTCAGATCGAGGAAATGTTGGCGTCCTTGGGAGGGGAACTCAACCTGATGGCCCGTCTTCTGATCAACGGTTCGAATCTGGTTTTGGCAGTGGGACCTTTCGTTCTGATAGCTTTGCTGGTCGGTGGGGGAACCATTCTTCAGTGGAGCAAATCCGAAAAGGGTGGATTGGCGGTGGACCGTTCGATTCTGAAGATTCCTCTGTTCGGACGCATTCTCTATCTTTCCGAGATGTTTCAATTGTCAAGCCTCCTTTCGACTCTGATTTGGAGTGGAATTGGTCTTACGGAAAACCTGAGGTTGTGCGAGAAAACCATCCGAAACCGGTTTCTGAGGACGCAATTCCGGGCAGGGCGGGCATTAGTCAATGAAGGAAAGTCACTCCCGGAAGCCTTGAGGAAATTCAAGTTCATGCCCCTTATGCAATTGGATGTGATTGAAGTGGGCGAAAAGACCGGAAATCTTGGAAATAGCATGGAGGACGCCAGTCGAGCCTTCCGTTCGCAGTTGACCCTCAGGATCAAGACCATGACCACCCTGGTTTCAGGTTTGGCCTTGGGTTTTGCCTTTTCACTGGTGGCTCTGGTTGCAATCTCGATCGTCACCAGTATCTTTCAAGTCAGTAAGAGCATTTCCTACTAATTCCCATATGCTTTTCTTGCGCATATTCGCTTCTCTTTTGTTTTTGTGGAGCGTTTCCTGTTCATCCGAAAAGGAGGATTCCGGAGTGAACCTTTCTCAGGAGTCTCAAGGCTTATCCAGAGAGGCCAAGCAAGGAAAGCATTTCTTCGAGGACGGTTCGGTATACGAAGGCGATATGATCAAGGGGGAACCGGATGGTTACGGTCGAAGGGTTTTCCCTAATTCGGACGTCTATGACGGACAGTTCCGCAAGGGATTGGAGCATGGGTACGGAACCATGCGATACAAATCGGATGAATTGTTGGATCGCTACGTGGGGATGTGGAAAAGCGGAAAAATGGATGGGTTTGGTTCCTTGGTCCTGACCAATGCTTCGAGGATGGAAGGAAGTTGGAAGAACGGACGGTTGGATTATGGAGAATACCAAGGTTCGGACGGTGAAATCAAACACGGCAAGTGGAGGGGGAACTCCCTCAGCGAAAGTTACTTGAGCGAAGGTCGTTTGCGAAGTTCCATCGGTGATGAATTCAGCGGTCTGTTCGAGCCCGAAGGTCAGTTTCTCAAGGGTCATTTGCAACGAGCAAACGGAGATCTTTACGTGGGCTCCTTTCGACTCGGTAAGTTCGAGGGTCAGGGAATTCTCGAGCGAACCGACGGTACCTTGTACGTAGGTGAGTTCGAGAAAGGAGAGTTTTCCGGAACGGGAATTTTGACGGATTCGGACGGTTCCACTTATTCGGGAGAATTCCTCGATGGTTTACCCGAAGGCTATGGAGTGCAGCGTGATTCGAACGGAGTCCAATACACGGGTTCTTGGCAGGCAGGTTTGAGAAGCGGACTTGGTCTGATCGATTTTGGAGACGGTTCGAGCTATAATGGTGAATTCAGGCTTGGTCTCGCCTATGAGGGCATCTACGACTGGGGTGACGGTCGAATGACCAATTCCTATCAAAACGAAAATGGAGAGTGGTCGGACCGGTAGCGAATGCGGTCTGGTTCGTTACGAGTTTGAAGGTTGCAAAGGTTGTTCAATTACATAAGGAATAAGTACAGCAAACCTATGACAAACCCTTCGTCCATGCGCCTTAAACTTTGGGGCACCCGCGGAAGCATTCCTTGCCCGGGACCCGAGACGGTCAAATATGGGGGGAACACCACCTGTTTCGAGGTTACTTGTGGAAAAAAGCGAATTATCATAGATGCAGGTACGGGAATTCGACTCTTGGGCAAGAAAATCATGCTCGAAGAGGCAAACCTTCTCAATGCGGATCTCTTTTTCACTCATACCCACATGGATCACATCCAAGGGCTTCCTTTCTTTGCTCCACTTTACAACCCGAATAGTGACGTTCGGTTGAATGCCGGTCATTTGGGCGGTGAAAAGTATGATTTGCAGGGTATCATTGGGACTATGCTGATGAAGGATCCGGTCTTTCCCGTTCCAAGTTCCCTCATCGAACAAGCCTGTTCCTTCAACGATTACGATTGCGGAACGGTTTTCGAACTGGGAGATGGAGTGGTCATCAAAACCGGTAAGCTGAATCATCCGAACGGAGCCTGCGGATACCGAATCGAATTTGACGGAAAAGTCATTGCGATTTGCACGGACACCGAACATTACGAGGGCGAAATTGACGCCAATGTGGTGGAGTTGGCTCAGGACGCCGATATCATGGTGTACGATTCCGCTTACACCGACGAGGAATATCCCAAATTCAAGGGGTGGGGGCACTCAACTTGGCAGGAGGCAATCAAGGTTGCCGAAAAGGCTCAGGTCAAGCAGACTCTGCTCTTCCATCACGATCCATCGCACAATGACGAGAAAATGGATCAGATCGCACAGGAAGCGGCGGCGGTGAGAGAAGGAGTTCGCCCGGCGATTGAGGGTGAGGTGATTTCCCTCTAGTTGGGTTGGCGGCCGGGGCTATCTAAGTTTGGGGACGGAACCATTCAAGTCATAGTAGGGTACGGCATCGGGCAATAAATCTGTGACTTTGCCTTCGCCGGTGTTGTCGACGACCATTCTTTCCGGTTTGTGGTGCAGGATCAGGTTGCCTTTTCCACGGATCCGGGCATCCAACCACTTGGCTGGGTGAAGTTCGATGCTTCCGTTCCCCTGGTGGCTGATGATCGCCTCCTCCAAAAGAAGTTTCTGAGCCCAAAGGTTTCCATTTCCTGAAACCAGTGCCTCCAGATTCCGAACCTCCTTGCCTTTGAGCACGACCGTTCCCGGTCCTTCGTGCCTAAGGTTAAGGGCAGGGCAGGTAAGGTTTTCCAAATGAACCTTGCCCGAGGAGGTGACGAAAAGGTCAAGCTTGGGGGAAGACAGAGCGGTGCATGTCAGGTTACTTTTTTCATGGACTCCTATGGTTTTGAGCTGATCGATTGAAAGTACAATTTCGACCGGAAAGGTTCGCTCCGCCTGTAGTTTCAGAAAAGGGAGTCTTCGTTGCAGAAAGAAGGTGTTGTTTGCATCTACGAAGAGGGTCTTATCCCTTATTTCAAGTTGCACCTGATTGATGATTTCGGAATCCGCGTAGACATATGCCTCACGATTTCTTTTTCCTTTTCCGATGAACAGGTCAACGGCTCCCCGTACTTCCACCTTATCGAAAAAGAAAAGAAGCTCCCGGCGAAAGGTAAGTTCGGCATTTGTTGAAAGCCAGGGGAATGACAAAGCCAAGAGCAAGAAGACCCGTTTACTTCCTTTTGCCATATTTTCTCCTGCGGAAGTTTTTTTTGGGGGAATGGCCTCCTTGGTTCATCGTTTTCAATTGGGAATTCCCATCACCTTTTAAAAATACGATCTGGTCCCGCAACAGGGCCGCCTTTTCGAATTCGAGCTTTTTGACCGCATCCAACATGTCCCTTTCGAGCTCACGGATCATGTTTTTCAGCTCTTTGGCCGAGACTTTTTCGGAAACCGCAAGCTCATCCTCTTCCGCTTTTTCCTTTTTTTGACTAAGGCTTTCCTGTACGGGCCGAACCACGCTTTGCGGTTCGATTCCATGCTTTTGGTTGTAAGCCAATTGTTTTTCTCTTCGGTAGGAGCAGGTTTCCCATGCTCGGGTAAGTGATTTGGTCATTATGTCCGCGTAGAAGATGACCCGCCCATTGACGTGACGGGCGGCCCTTCCAGCAGTCTGGATGAGGCTGGTTTCACTGCGAAGAAAACCTTCCTTGTCCGCGTCCAACACCAGAACGAGAGCAACCTCCGGAAGATCCAATCCTTCCCTGAGAAGATTGACCCCGACCAATACGTCGAAAGAACCGGCTCGTAAATTCCGAAGAATTTCCACCCGTTCGATCGCGTCAATATCCGAATGCAGGTACTGCACCTTAACCTGATGATCGCGTAGAAAGTCGGTGAGGTCTTCGGACATTCTTTTCGTAAGAGTGGTGACCAGCACCCGATTCCCCTCGTTCACCGTCTTCTTGATTTCACTGATGCTGTCCTCAACCTGTCCTTTGATGGGTCTTCTCTCCATTTCCGGGTCCAAGAGGCCAGTCGGTCGAATCAATTGTTCCACCACGATCGAGGATTTTTCCAATTCGTGCTTGGCAGGGGTGGCCGAAACGTAAACCGTCTGCTTGGTCACTTCCTCAAACTCATCGGGCTTGAGGGGTCGGTTGTCTAGGGCCGAAGGGAGCCGAAAACCATAATCTACAAGCCTTTTCTTGCGAGAGTAATCGCCGTTGTACATTCCACCGACCTGTGGGATCGTGACATGGCTTTCGTCGATGAAGAGCAGAAAGTCATCCGGAAAAAAATCGATCAGGCACCAAGGACGCTGTCCGGGTTTTCTGCCGGACATGTGACGCGAATAATTTTCAATCCCATTGCAGAACCCGATCTCTCGAAGCATTTCCAAGTCATATTCCGTGCGCATACGAATGCGTTGGGCTTCAAGAAGCAGTTCGTTCTTTTCAAATTCCCGAACCTGACTCTCGAGTTCAGATTCGATTGCCTTGCACGCAGTCCCCAGTTTGTCCTTGGTTGTGACATACTGGTTGGCGGGGTATACCCGGTAGCGTTCCAGTTGGTTGAGAGTCTCTCCCGAAATGGCGTCCAGTTCGCGGATCGATTCCACTTCATCTCCCCAAAATTCAACCCGAATGGGGTGATTGGCATAGGCGGGGAAAATATCAACGACGTCTCCCCGAACCCTGAATTTACCCGCCTTCAGTTCGACGTCGTTTCGGTTGTAGAGTCCATCCACCAATTTCTCCAGGAGAAAGTCTCGACCGCTTTCCTCTCCACATACGATTTCATGAGAAAGAGCCCGGAAATCGTCGGGGGAACCCAATCCGTAAATGCAAGATACGCTGGCCACCACAATAACGTCCCTACGACTGATCAGAGAACCGGTTGCGGCAAGTCTCAACCGCTCAATCTCTTCATTGATCGAAGAATCCTTTTCGATGAAAGTATCGGTGGTTGGAACGTAGGCTTCGGGTTGATAATAATCGTAGTAACTGACGAAGTATTCGACGGCATTATCCGGGAAAAACCCCTTGAATTCGGAGAAGAGTTGGGCGGCCAGAGTTTTATTGTGAGATATGATCAAAGCGGGACGCTGGAGTTCTTGGATTACGTTTGCCATGGTGAAGGTCTTGCCCGAACCGGTTACGCCCAAAAGCGTTTGGAAGCGTTCCTCGGATTCGATCGAAGCCACGAGGCTGCGAATGGCTTCGGGTTGGTCCCCTTGGGGTTCGTATTGAGAACTTAGCTTAAAGTCCATCGAATGGAGAAATTGTGGCTTACGCAGAATGCTGTTCGTAGTATCCGGTTTCCCCTTCGGATTTGCCTATGATGGCGGCGGCGCAACTGTCGCCCAAAACGTTTACTGCGGTACGTGTCATATCCAACAGCCTATCTACGACGTAGACGATGCCAACTCCGGTGGCGATGGCGGATTCAGGAAAACCCACGGATTGCAGAATCACTATGATCGCAACTAAACTAGCGGATGGAATGCCCGCAACTCCGATGGAAGTGAGAAGAGCCAAAATCACCACGGTCATTTGAGTGACCCAACCCATTTCGATTCCAAACAGTTGAGCGAGAAAGACTACCACAATGCATTCGAACAAAGCCGTTCCATCCATATTCATGGTTGCTCCAAGGGGTAGGGTGAAACTGCTGATTTTCTTGGATACGCCCGCCCTCCGGGTGATGCATTGCATGGTCAAGGGAAGGGTTGCGGATGAGGATGCGGTTGAAAAGGCTGTCAGCAAGGCGGGTGCCATGGCTTGGTAATGACGGACGAATGAAATTCCTCCGAGCAACTTTAGAAGAATGGGCAGTACCACGAAGGTGTGAATGGCCAAGCCGGCGAGCACGGTGAGACCGAAGTTGCCCATCACCAAAATCGTATCGAACCCAACCTTCATCAAGGTGGGCGTGACCAAACCAAAGACTCCGTAAGGCGCGAAGGATATAATGAATTGGGTGATTGCCAAGATCACCGAATTCAGGCTTTCCCAAAAGTTGGTTTGTTGGTCGCGCGCCTGAGAGGGAAGCTTGGAAATGAAAAAACCAAAAAGCAAACTGAAGAATATGAGTCCTAAAAGCTGTCCTTCCACGGCCGCTTTGAAGAGATTGACCGGAACCATTCGGTGAAAGATTTCCAAGAGGCTTTTCATCCCACGGTTCGCGTTGTCAATGGCTCCTTCGATTTTACCGTTTTCGCCTTGTGGTTGGTTGGCTAGGATTTGAGCTTGAATCTCAGGTTCGACAATCCCCGGAGAGAAGAGATTTACGCAGGATAATCCGGTGATGACCGCGAGCAATCCGGTCAGGCTGTAAAAAAGCAGCGTTTTGAGGCCAAGGCGACCGAAGTCCTTTTCACCACCGATCCGAGCGACACCACAAATAATCGAGGTCATGACCAAGGGGATGACAACCATTTTCAAACCATTCAGGAATAGGGTTCCGATGAAGGAACAGGCTTCCGATAAAAAGGCGAACCACTCCGGTTTTTCGGAAATGCCTTCGGTGATGAAATTGGCCGAAAGCCCAACCAAAAAAGAAAGGATCAGTGAGATCAGGATCTTAATGTGAAGTTGCATGATTGTGAACCTATTGGAAGAGTTTGCTTAATCGATCTTCATCCAGTTCACTCATTTCATCAACCACGATTTCAGCGCCAGCCTCAAGTAATGAGTCTTTTGAGTTCGTGGTGGTTATTCCCACCGCTTTCATCCCACCGGACCGAGCCGCCTGGAGCCCATGCAAACTGTCTTCGAAGACGACGCAATTCCCAGGTTTTTGTTGCATTACGCGGGCAGCTTTGTGAAAGACTTCGGGGTTCGGTTTTCCACGAGTGACGTCTTCCGAAGAAACGATCCCGCAGAAAAAAGCTTCCAAATTATGTTGTTTGAAAGCCAAGAGAACGTTGTTTCTCTCCGTGGAAGTTCCAACTACGCATGGAATCCTTTTTTCTTTAAGATTGAGAAGAAGCGCTTGGATTCCGGGTACGATGGGAATGCCCTTCTTGCTCGCGATGGATCGATAGATGCACTCCTTTCTGGAGCTCCATCTCTCAATGGTGGAAGAATCCTCCGTCCATTGGAGAATTTCGGGTATGATCACTTGGTTTCTTTTACCAAAACCGAGGGCAAAGTGTTCAGGGGGCAATGGGAGGTTGTTTTCCCGAGCAAGGATTTCCCAACTTTCCTCATGAATCTTAGAGGAGTTTACTACGACTCCATCCCAATCAAAGATCGCTCCGGCAAAGGGCATAAGCCTTACTCTTTGTCATTGGGTGGTTGAAGCGAATCCAATTCTTTTGTGGGAGAGGGAATTACGGGTGGAGCTTGGATGTATTCGTTGATTCTTGGAGAGGCTGGAATGCTTAAGGAGGAAGAAGCGTTTCCCTCTCTTTGATTTAGGAAATCGGGCAGGGGAGGGCCTTGCAAGCTCGGTTGGGTCGAATTCTGATCGTCCTCCAATTGAATGATGTTGGTGGCCTGTTCGCTGAGGATTTGGTTTAGGAGATCACGGCTTCGAGTTGCTTCGGCGTTGTCGAACCCCAGCAACTTTTCCTGCATGGC